>TBL_comb47_HYPODRAFT_10000020_pt1 | contig 180167 bp, 134 predicted proteins | sample TroBogypolimnion_40_FD_10682 | JGI IMG/M metagenome (IMG submission 10682)
TGAAGCCCTCGGCCGAAGGGGAACATCTCTCCGCGTAACTCTGTTGCGGCTCTTTCTTCAATTGACAGCGAATCTGCAGTCTTTTTTATCCAATTCCTGAAGGCTGTGCCAAAACCGCGTCCAGCCTCTTCTAAGTAGATGTCGTATTCTTTAAAGAGCCTCGTATCAGTTTTGTCTTTCTGTCTGGTCTTTAGAAAATCTAAAAACCCAAGCTCAATAAGCCGTTGATGAATTGGTATTTGTCGCCTCGAACTTTTATTCTTCACCTTTTTTATTGCGTTTGGCTGTTCAGGTTCATCAATTCCGTCATCATTAATATCAAGAACCCAAAAACTCTTTACATCTTTGTCAATCGCACACAGCATAGCTATGATTTCGTCTTTTGACATTAACGAGATCGTTTTTTCATCCAAAGACGGTACGCATTTTAATAGCATTGAAACTTGTTTTGCTTCCGACATTACTGTGAAGATAGACTCTCTTGAGATCTCGTATACTGAATCGACGTCAAGAAAGAAGATTTCTCCTTTTCTGCAACCAGTGAAAGCTGCAAGAAGCGGTGCCCAATAACGACTCGGGTATCCGTTCCTTTGGAATGACTGGAAATTCTTTTCATTGAACAGTGCGCGCAATTCGTCATTTGAAAAAGGTTCTCGTTCTCTTTCAAGTTCCTTTTTCATCTTAAGATTATCGAAAATGTTGTTATCAACGAACTTTTCTTCTTTTGCGTAGCTGAAGAAGCTCTTCAGATGTATCAGATGCGCTCTAGCTGAATTAGTAGTCAATTTTGGTCGTCGTAGTGCGAATGCCTCTTCGTGGCTAAGGTTTGCTATCGCTGCGGTTGACAGCCAACCTTTCGGTATTTTTTGTATGTATGTCCGGAAATTTTCTGCTTCGCTTTTATGGTATGTGTGCAGTAGACGATCTCCAAAGAACTTGATGAACAGCTGAATAGAGCTTTTATAATGCATGAGCATCTTTGGAGCCGTCCATATTTTCTCGGCTATCTGTCTTTCATAGAAGCTTTCTACAACTTCTGAAAGTTTACCAAAAATCTCTCGTTCGGGGGTGGCTGGTGTGGGCGGTGCGATAATCTGCTGGATTATCGGTGGTAGTGCTGGTGGTAGTGAATTTACGGCATGCTTTGCGTTTATTGCGAGTGCCTTATCATACAACTCGAGCTCAGCATCCATCTTGTCCGGGTCAAGCTCGACGCTCTCGATCACCATGCGTCCGTCTGGCGATGGGAGCATGTTCATTTTCATCTCATGCCGCGACCAGCTTTGTGCCTGATTAACTAGGTACTGACACTCCTCGGATTTGCTCCATTCCAACAGCTTGTCGGTTTCGTCTCTGTCGCTCATTCCGTGTTGTGTCCTCAATCGCCGAAATAATCTTTCGCAGTCTTCTGCGCATTTCTGGCAAAGTACCAATGCTTCACGGAGTCGTCGAGTTTTTAATGACTGGTAAATTTGAACTTTCCTTAAGATTGGCTGCAAATCCTTGGGTATGCCTCGACGGAATTGGTAAATTCCAGCCTTATTCGTACTTAAGTATGTCTCTTTGAGGCTCATAGCGCTTGCACCTACTGTCTGCGCTACGGCCGATCTTCTGTATGCCGAATTGTCTTACAAGATATTTTTGTGGTGGTTTTGTGGTGTTTTTGTGGCGATTTTTGTGGTGCTTTCTTAACGCTGACTCTTCCGAAAAGTCCTTTCTGGACCGTTCGAACGCGTACTGATATGTCTAACGTATTAAAATTACTCGGTAAAGCTGTAGAAAGTCCGTGTAAGAATCACCGGCGGGCCACTTTTTGTGTTCTTTCACGTGGAATGAGCATTATCTTGGTTATACCGCTTAACTCTATAAATATTCAGGGGTGACTGGCGAGGCGAGGGCAGGCATTTGATCCGTCTACGCTCATCGCGCAAGGACCATTGCCTGGATTGTCGGAAACACTAAACGAAGGACTCGGATTCATGGGATTTCGTTTTTGACGCTAAGACTTGGCCGAACGTCCTGCGCTTTCGGGTCCGTTTCTCTCTTCACCACAACGATGATATGACCACATTCCTGGCAGGAAAAACGGGCCCGTGTCCCTTTTATCTTGGTTTCGTCAATATTGTATTTCTTCGAGCAATCTTCACAAATGGCTAACATATAGCCTCTCTCCCAAGTTGAGGACTCGTTACAAGGCGCAGATATCTGAATTGGCAAACAGGTATCTGCTTTGGCTTGTTATAAATTGTTCACAGGCATCGGTCAAATTATTTCTACAACAAATCAAGAAGTTGTAGTACCTGGATGAATCGTAATAAAAAAGGTCCGTCTTTATCATAAACACGGACCTTGAACAATATGAACAACAACGAGGCGTCAGCTGTGAATTTTTTTCAATAACCAAGCCATGTTTTTGCCCAGATCATGCATGGTGTTGATTCCTTCTTTATCCTCGGCGACCTCGCCTTTCTCTCGCCCAAACCCGATATTCCAGTACGAGGAACCGACAATAATCATCTGGCCGATGGTGAAAAAATGGTTCATTGAGTCAAAGGCATGGATGCCCCCAGCCCGTCGTTGAGTGACGATTGCAGCGCCGAGTTTGCGTTTGAACATTTCGCCGTTGGCTCGGGAGGTCATGCCGCACCGGTCGATCAAGGCCTTCATTTCGGTGCTGATATCGGCAAAATAGGTAGGCGAGGCCAGAACAATAGCATCAGCCGCCTCCATTTTTTCGATACAGGAATTGATGCAATCGACATCGACTACGCAGCGACCGTTTTTGTTTTTGAAACATTGATAACAGGCGATACAGCCGTGGGGATGCTCACCGGCCAGCTGGACCATTTCGGTTTCGATTCCTTCTTTTTGCAATTCTTCAAAAAGATATCCGATCATCAGGGCGGTATTACCATTTTTACGGGCACTCCCGTTGAAGGCGACAACTTTCATCTTACACCTCATCATCATTGAGTGGCGAACGCGGCAGTGCGTCCAGTTTAATTTTTGCAGCCTCTTCCATGCCTCGATGGAGAGCCTTACGATTCAATTCTTCCGTGCCAACAGGCACTCGTGCCAGCAACGCCATCTCCAAACTGTCGGTACTAACTTGTCCCGATAGGATACCCACCGCGCCCAAGGCCACCATATTAGCCACAACTTCCCTGCCAAATTCATCCCTGGCAATGTCGGTAAAGGGCAGAGCTACTATACGGCTGGTCGGGTACTGTTCAACCAGCGAGCTATCGACCACCAGCAGGCCATTAGCGGGCAGGTCTCGAAAATAGGCGTCGCAGGCTGCCTGATTCATCGCCAAAAGAAGATCGAGATGCCGTGCCTTGGGATAATCGATCGGCACCTCGCTGATTACTACCTCCGCTTTGGATTTGCCCCCCCTAGCCTCGGGACCGTAACTTTGGGTCTGGCAGACATATTTGCCGTCATACACGCCCACTGCCTCGGCAAAAATTATGGCAGCGGTGATCATACCCTGGCCTCCGAAACCGCTGAAACGGATCTCGTACCGGGTTTGCACCTTTTTTTTCATACTTTTCCTTTGCCCTTCCCGGCCCGTTGCCGCACTTTTTCGTACTCCTCGGTGGATATAGGCAGCTGTCGGTCGGCCAGTACGCCGATGGTCGCCGTCCCCTCCAACTCCTCCGGCGACAGTTTCGCAGCTCTCGCTACCGTGACCGTATCTTTTTTGAATCCCTTGAGCATCTCAACCGCATCGCCCAGTTGATTGCGCCGACCGTATTGGACATGACAGTTGGAGATAACCTCGATCACGGAAAATCCTTGTTTTTGTATACCTAATTCAATCAGGTTATCGAGGAGTTCAGCGTGATAGACCGTGGATCTGGCTACAAAAGCTGCTCCAGCCGTCATCGCCAACTCGGCAATGGAAAAGGCGTGTTCGATATGGCCGTAGACCGAGGTGGTCGACTGGGCGCCGAACGGCGTAGTCGGTGAATATTGCCCGCCGGTCATGCCGTAGATGGAATTATTGATGATGATCGCGGTCAGATTGAGATTGCGGCGGGCCGCATGGATGAAGTGATTGCCACCAATGGCAGTGGCATCGCCGTCGCCCATAATGACCACTACATGCAATGCCGGATTAGCCAGCTTGACCCCGGTAGCAAAGGTCAGGGCACGACCGTGGGTGGCGTGGAGGGTGTTGAAATCGAGATAGGTCGGCATTCGACCGGAGCAACCGATTCCTGAGGCCAGTACCACTTCGTCCTTGTTCAACCCTATCCGATAGATGGCACGCAACAAGGCAGCCATGACAATGCCGTTGCCGCAACCGGGACACCAGACATGGGGAAATTTCTTATTATGGCGGAGATATTCGTGGCGGATCGCCTGTGCTGAAACCGGCATGGCCCCTCCTTACAGTTTGATCAGCCGGGCGAACAACTCGTCCGGGGTAATGAACTGGCCGTCAACCCGGTTATGCTTGACCACCGCGCAGTAGTTTTGGTTAACCCGCTGCACCTCGCGGCTGATCTGCCCCATGTTCATTTCCGGCACCAACACGGCCCGGCACTGTTTAAGCACCGGTACAACCTGACTGCGTGGAAAAGGAAAGAGGGTGATCAACTGCAGCATCCCGGCCCGAATTCCCTGCTGCCGCGCCTCCTCCACCGCCCGCATAGCTGAGCGGGCTACCGATCCGTAGGCAATAACGCAGACCTCGGCATCGCTCAGGAGATAGCCTTTGGTCATCATGATTTCAGGGAAACCACGGGTAATCTTTTGAGTTAACCGTTGCTGAAAATTGAGGATTTCATGGGGTTTCTCGGTAGGAAAGCCCATTTCGTCATGGACGAGGCCAGTGACATGATGGCGGTAGCCGTCACCAAAGGCGGCCATGGCGGGAACGCCGCGGTTATCGCCCTCGTAAGGTTTATACCAGTCCGGCGGTACACTGGGCCGCAGTCGGTTGAGGATGTGCAGTTCCGACGGCTCAGGCAGTTGCACGCATTCCCTGGTATGGGCGACAATCTCGTCGGAGAGGATAATCACCGGCACCCGGAATCGCTCGGAAAGATTGAAGGCCTTGACCGTGAGGGTAAAACAATCATTCACCGACGAAACCGCAAGCACAATGATGGGATGGTCGCCATGGGTACCCCAGCGTGCCATCTGGACATCGCCCTGGGACGGACTGGTAGGCAGGCCGGTGGAGGGGCCGCCGCGCATGACGTCGACCACGACACAAGGGACCTCGGCGGCGCAGGCATAGCCGATGTTTTCCTGCATCAGGGCGAAACCGGGCCCCGAGGTAGCGGTCATGCTTTTAACTCCGGCCAGCGAGGCGCCGATGATCGCGCCCATGCTGGCGATTTCATCCTCCATCTGAATGAAGGTGCCGTCAACTCTGGGCAACAGAATGGATAACAGTTCCGAGATTTCCGAGGCCGGGGTGATGGGGTAACCGGCAAAAAATCGGCAGCCGGCCGCCAGCGCCCCGTGGGCAATGGCTTCGTTCCCCTGGAGGAGTTGACGTTTATTCAGTGGGTCAGAGATCATCCTTCCTCCGTTTGGGCCGCCGTTCACTGACCGTGATGGCAAAATCAGGGCAATGGATTTCACAAAAACGGCAGCCGATACACTGGTCCGGTTCTTTGACGAGAGGATTGCCGTTTTTGTCGGGGAGAATGATTTTTTTCGGGCAAAAAGCCATGCAGATACCACAGGCCTTGCACCAGTCCCGATAAAAGGCAACATCAAAATGTTGTGCAGGGCGTGACGGGGGCTGTTCCGGAGGCGGTGGATCAACGGGTGATTTTTTGTTTTCTGAGGTCATGCTTGCCGCCGTTTTAAAAGAGAGAAAACGTGCAAGGACAGGCGATTGCTGCCGGTTGGTTTGCCTGCCGCAGATACCTTTCGTAATTACCGGGTATCAGGTGGAAAAGCAAGAAATTCCCTGGAACCGGCCGAAAAAGCAAGCCCGGTAAAAAAGGACCCAGTCGGGTTATTCCAGCCCGTACAACTTAATTTTGCGCCAGAGGGTGGTGCGAGGAATATCGAGAATCTGGGCGGTCATACCTTTGTTGTAGCTGGTGCTTGCCAGCACCTTGGCGATATAACGGCGTTCCGTTTCCTCCAGGGTCAACAGACCGTCTCCTTCAAGAGTATCAAATTCCAAATTTTGCAAATCTTTGGGCAGATCATGTGGACCGATAACCTCGGCGTCAGTCAAAGCCACGGCGCGCTCAATAATATTCTCCAACTCGCGCACATTGCCTGGATAGCAGTAGTTTTGCAGAATTTCCAGAGCCTGATCCTGGATGCCGGTTACCTGTTTATGAAAGGCCAGACTGTATTTTTCGATGAAAAATCGTATGAGCAGAGGGATATCCTCCCGACGCTCGGATAAGAGCGGCAGGGCAATGGAAACAACGTTCAGCCGGAAGAACAGGTCTTCGCGAAAGGCCCCGATTTCCACCTCATGTTTCAGGTCTTTGTTGGTTGCGGCAATGATCCGGATATCCAGCTCTATCGGCTTGGTGCCGCCGACTCGCAGGATTCGTCGTTCCTGAATGACGTGCAGCAATCTGACCTGCATGGCCAGCGGCATTTCGCCTATTTCATCAAGGAAAACCGTGCCGCCAGCGGCGGACTCCAATAAGCCGACCTTGGTCGCCGTGGCCCCGGTAAAGGCGCCGCGCTCATAACCAAACAGCTCGCTGTTGATCAACTCATCGGTAAAGCCGCCACAATTGAAGGCCACAAAGGGGTATTCTTTTTTCGGACTCAACTGATGGATGGCGCGGGCCACCAGAGCTTTGCCCGTACCGCTGCCGCCCTGGACCAGGACATTGCAGTCAACGGGTGCAACTTTACGGATCAGAGCGAACAATTCTTGGATAGCTGGGCTGTTGCCGATAATCGAGGTCAACCCCGAATCTCCTTTGAGCGCCTCGCGTAGCCGCTCATTTTCCCGGCGCATGGCGATTTTTTCCTGCACGCTCTTAGCCAGCAGACGGATTTCGGCAAGGTTGACAGGTTTAGCAATATAGTGAAAGGCCCCCTTGCGGATGGCCTCGACCGCAGTCTCCACACTCTTAAAGCCGGTGATGATGATCACTTCCGTTTCCGGCCGGAGTCCCTTGATCCGCGAGAGGATTTCCAGGCCATCCAGATCGGGCAGGCGCATGTCGAGAAAAACGATATCAAAAGGTTGTTGCACCATACGTTCCAAAAAGGAACGTCCCATAATGAAGGCCTCGACCTCAAAGTCTTCCCGCGCCAACACCTGACTCAACCGGCGACAGACAATTTCTTCGTCATCAACAATGGCAAGTCGTAGCTTGGTCATACTCTTCCCCAGGGTAATGCCTCGGTTTTAGCTTCCGCCACATGCGGCAGGAGCACGGTAAAGGTGGCCCCTTGCCCCGGTTCGCTACTCACCTCGATTCGGCCGCCGTGCCGTTTGACAATGGCATAACTGACCGCTAGGCCGAGACCGGTCCCCTTGCCGACCTCCTTGGTGGAGAAAAACGGTTCGAAAATCTTATGCTGAATCTCCGGAGGGATACCGGCACCCGCATCCCGAATGGCGAAGCTGATATACCCAGGCGCTGCAGCAGCCCGCTCTACCTGCATGCTGATCTTCTCGCCCTGCGGCGTGGCCTGGATCGCGTTGAGCAGCAGGTTGGTAAACACCTGCTGGAGATTGCCCAAGTTGCCGCAGATGGTCGGTAAGTTGCTCGCAACCGATGTTTCAAATTGCAAACCCACGACCTTGAATTGGTTTTTTACCAGATTAATGGTGCTGGTTAATATCTGCTCCGGGGCGATTTCGTTGAATACCGGTCGTTCCGTGCGGCTGAAATCAAGCAGATTTTTGACGATGTCGGCAGCCCGCTCCGCCTGGCCAAGGATATCGCCCAGCATTTCCATGGCCTCATCATCCACCTTGCCCTCGAATTCCTCCTTGAGGCTCTCGGCGGTGAGGGCGATGTTGTTGATCGGATTGTTCAACTCATGGGCAATGCCAGCGGTAAAGGTGCCGATCGCCGCAATTTTCCTGGTCTGGATCAGGTCCTCCTGGCGCGCCTCGAGTTCCTGGGCCATACGATTGAAGGCCTCGATCAGGCCGGATATTTCTTCCAGACGGACCCCATCATACCGAATTGGGCTGAAATCGCCCTTGCCAACTAGTTGGGTAGTCTCCATAACCACATCCAGCGGTCGCAGCAGCCCATGCGAGATAAGCCAGGCCACCAAAAACATTAACGAAATCAGGATAGCGAAAAAGGCAAAGGGGAGAGCCGAGGTGCGCAGAATGGCGGCATGAATGCGCTTCCGTTTGATCTCGCGAAAATGATCGGCATCGTCGGTCAACATTTTACCGAGATTGCGTAAAGGGTCTGGGGACGCCCAATCCCCGGCGCTCAGCGGTTCGATGATCTGTTGGTAGTTGCGTAAATTGGCCTGGAAGGTGAGGAACGCTTTCTCCCCTATCAATCGCGGCAGATCGGAGGCGAGGTCGTGCACCAAGGTGTCGATGCGCTCGAGGTAACTCTTGCTTTCCTGTAAACTTTGGTGATCACCATAGATCAGAAAGTTTTTTTCAAATCGCCTCACCTCAAGGATATTATTCAATAAATCGTCATACCGCTCACCCAACAGCATCCGCTCCTTCAAGGTAGAGAGGTTCCACAGATTCAAGGCCGTCAACGCCGCAATGGAAAGAAACGCGACGGAAAAGACGGCAACTATTTTGCCTTTAATCGATCTCGGATTCAGCATCCGCGTGCAGGCGCGTCCAGTCCTTTGCCAGAACGCCTTCCCCTCACCAATCATCGTCACCACCTCCATAGAGACCTCCAACCTATCAGCATTTCACATTGAAACAACGCTTCGAAAGCTTACGCTAATTGGTTTCAAAATGAAATGATAAAAACAGGCGATAACTTAGCTTGAATTGTATTTAATTAGAATTATTCATTTTTTTTAAAAAATTTTGATTGGCACCAATCTTGCCTTTTCTCATACAGATAAGGAGCACCATGGAAAAATTACTAGTGGCAATTGACGGCAAACGCGGTGCATGGGAGGCCCTCTCCCACGCCTGTTCCCTAGCCAAACGCATTCAAGTCGACCTCAACGTCCTTTTGGTGATTGCGTCTGGCCGGCGCAATCTGTCGCAAACAGAACGCGAGGTAGAGGAGGAAGTGAAAAAACGGTTGGCACTCCTCATTGAAACCGCCAAGGCCGAGGGAATCACTATCAACTATTTTCTAACGGAGGGAAATTATGAGGATGAGGTAATCAACTTTGTCAACAACCACAAGATAGCACTCTTGGTGCTGGAAACCATTGATGGCGACGCCCGATCGGCGAGTAAAGAGACTACCGCCCTCCGCGCCCTCCGCCACCGCCTCACCTGCAAAATGGAAGTTGTGGCACCAATGAAAAATATACCTGAATCAATCGAGAGGATTACATGAGCCTTACAATGAGTCTATATCTCCCCATTGCCGGCAACAGTGTCAACTGCCTGGCAATTTTCGGGTTGGGTGGAGTCGTCGGCCTGCTTTCCGGCATTTTCGGAGTAGGCGGCGGTTTTCTCATGACCCCGCTGCTGATCATGATGGGCATCCCGCCGACCGTAGCTGCCGCTTCGGATTCCAACCAGATTGTCGGTGCCTCGACCTCCGGAACTCTGGCCCATTTTCGGCATGGCAATGTCGATATTAAAATGGGTCTGCTCCTGTTGATTGGCGGCATCGTCGGCGGTACCGTGGGTGTGCAGATTATCGCCATTCTCCGCCAGATGGGGAATGCCGATTTCCTCATCAGCATCACCTACGTCCTCATGCTCGGCTTTGTCGGCGGCTACATGTTTCTGGAAAGCCTGCAGGCCATGCGGAAATCCTCTCGACCGGAAGTGGCGGATGCATCGCCTAAACGCGAATCCCTGTACGCCAAGATGATCCGGATCATGCCGTTGCAGGTTGACTTTCACCGCTCCGGCATCCGTCTTTCCCTGCTGATGCCCTTCTGTCTCGGTATCTTGGTGGGCGTGCTCGCTGCGATTATGGGCGTCGGCGGCGGATTCATCATGGTCCCGGTGATGGTCTATCTGCTGCGTATGCCCATGCATGTAGTCGTCGGCACCAGTCTGTTCCAAATCTTATTCACCTGCATGAACGTCACCGTGATGCAGGCGGCCCAAAACCACACCGTTGATTTTATCCTGGCCCTGCTGCTGCTGCTCGGCTCCGCCATCGGCGCTCAGTTCGGCACCAAGATTGGCAAAAAACTAGGCGGCGAACATTTGAAGATTCTCCTGGCTTCGCTAGTGCTCATCGTCATGTTCAAAATGCTCTATGATCTACTGGCCATGCCGGATGTGCTGCTGGCCTATGCAGGAGGACATTAATATGCAAACGATCTTTTCCCCTCACGCAAAACGGCTGCTGCTCGCTGCGGTTCTCCTCGTCCTCCCCGCCCTGGCCGCGGCCAGTACTACGGAAGGTCTCACCGTCACCCCGGCCAACATTGTCATGGGCGCCCAATACAACGGCCTTGATTTGAAAGTAAACGGTACCGTGCCTGCGGGCAGCGAGGTTATCGTCCGTTTGACCGGCGCGCCCAGCACCTTGCATCTCCGGGAAAAAGGCAAGGTTTTTGGTCTGGTATGGATGAATGTCGGCAAGGTCACCCTGAACAACGTACCCAAAATTTGCCTGATCACCGCCTCCAGCCCTTTGGAATTATTAGGCAAGGCCGCCGCCCCGTTTCGCCTTGAGGCCCTGGTCAAGGGGATTGGTATTGAAAAGGATGGTGGCGACCCTTCAGTCGACATCTCCCATCAATTGCTTTTGCTGAAGACCAAAGAAAAACTGTATGGTGAAGCGGCCCAAGGAGTCACTCTGGGACCGAACGAGGGTGGTGTGCGCAGCTTTACCGCTGTGATCAAGGTGCCCTCGGCAATCTCCCCCGGCGAGTATCAGGTCGAAGCGATCGCTCTTCATAACGAAACCGTGACCGGCCATTCCTCCGCCACCATCAAGGCCGAGTTGATCGGCTTTCCCAAATGGTTGAGCGAGCTGGCCTTCCAACATAGCCTGCTCTATGGGGTAATGGCCACGGTTGTCGCGATTTTCAGCGGCTTGGTCATTGGTCTCGTCTTCCAGAGTAAGGGTGCGCATTAACTTCGGGAAGCAAGTATGCGTCACGGTCTCAAACATCTGCTCGCCTTCTGGCGTCCCTCCACGGAGAGCCTCCCGTTTACGGTACTCTTCAAGAAGTTCCAGAGTATTTTGGAGCGGAACAACCGTATCTTGGAACTCATGGCCGACATGGGCGATAAGCTGGGGGGCGAGTATGTTTTTGACGGCCACTACATTGAAGAGGTCTCGGAAACCCTGGGTGATCTGGTTTTCAAACTGATCTCCGATTTCAGTATCCTTAACCAGCACCAGAACGCCGATCTTTTCCTCGCCTTTGAACGCATCCGCCTGGCGATTGGCGAGGAATTATCCGGACAGCATATCCTGACCACGGGCGAGGCGGTGGTGCCGCTGGCCCAGCTCGGGCATGAACTGAGCGAGTTGGCCGGCGCCAAGATGGCCAATCTCGGTGATATCCGCAACCGCTTGGCATTATCGACCCCGGGCGGTTTTGTCATTACCACGCCCAGTTTTTTCGAATTTCTCCAGCACAACAATCTCCTCGGCAAGGCCCGACCGGCGGCCCAATACTGGCACGATCAGGACGAAGAAGCCTTGAAGCACCTCGCCGACGAGATGCAGCAGAGCATCCTCACCGCCACCCTACCGCGCCGCTTGAGCGCACGCATTCTTGCGGCCTTCGATGCCCTGGCCGAACGGCGGCAGCAGCATAACTTAAGGGTCGCGATGCGCAGCAGCGCCTGGGGCGAAGACGGCTGCAGCAGCTTTGCCGGCCAATACCAATCCGTGCTCAATGTCTCCCGCGATCAGGTCCTCGACGCCTACCGTCAGGTGGTGGCCAGTGCCTATTCCTTTGAGGCCTGGCACTACCGCCTCTATAAAGGCTACCATGAAAACGAAACAGCCATGGCGGTAGGCTGCCAGATGATGGTCAAGGGACTGGTCAGCGGCGTCATCCATACCTATGCCCCCCACTTGGCCGCAGGGGCCATGCTGGCCAGCGCCGTCTGGGGATTGTGCGCGCCTGTGGTCAAAGGCATCAAGGCGACGGATACCATCGTGTTGAGTCGCACCCCACCCTACCCCCTGATCTCGCTTGCCATTGCCGACAAACCTAAGCAACTCATCCTGGCCCCCAGCGGCGGCACGGAGTGGGAAGATCTGCCCGAGGCGCTCCACCAGGTGCCGTGCATGACCCCGGAACAGATGGAGCAGCTCGCCCGGGCGGCCATGAGCATCGAGCGCTACTACAAGCGGCCGCAGGAGATTGAGTGGACCTTTGATCTCGACGGCACTCTGCAGATCCTGCAGGCCAGGCCGTTACGGTATTTTGGGGAACCCTTCGCACCGAAACAGTTAATCAGCGATGCCACCCGTCGGGCGGAAATCGTCTTTGCCGGCAAAGGGTTCATCGCCCAGCGCGGCATTGCCGTGGGTAAGGTCTTCCTGGTGGAAAACGACGCCGACCTTGCCGCTTTTCCCCATGGCGCCATCCTCCTGTCCCGTTACACCTCGCCGCGCTATTCCGCCATCATGCATAAGGCCGAGGGGATTCTCACCGACGTGGGCTCGCCCACCGGCCACATGGCAACCCTTTCCCGCGAATACCGGGTGCCGACCATCGTCAACACCGAGATCGCCACCTCGCAGCTTCAGACCGGCGATGAAATCACCTTGGACGCCACCCAGAACATCGTGTATCGTGGCAACATCGGGGTGCTTGACCACTTTGAGCTGACCGAAGAGGAGGTGTTCGAGGATTCCTACGAATACCGGCTGCTTCGCCGCCTGCTCAAATTCATCAGCCCGCTCAACCTGCTCGATCCCCAGGGGGAGGGTTTCGCAGCGACCGCCTGCCGCACCTATCATGACATCACCCGGTTCGTTCATGAAAAAGCGGTGGAAGAGCTGATTTCGCTCAGCGAACAGCGGGGTGCCCAATATCTCTCCGCCCCCAAACGGCTGACCACCGCCCTGCCGATTGGCCTGATGCTCATCGATGGCGGCGGCGGCACCACCTGTGCACCTGAGTCCCGGACGGTCATGCCGGAGCAGATCGTTTCCCTGCCCTTACGGGAGCTGCTGAACGGCATGGGTAGCCTGGGGATGTGGTGTACTGAGCCGGTGGCCGTCGATTTGGGCAGTTTCATGTCCAGTTTCACCCGCACCTTTTCCGCCTCCCTGGCCAGCCCTGCAGAAATTGGCAGAAACCTGGTGGTGGTGCTGGACCATTACATGAATATCAACATGCGGCTTGGTTATCATTTCACCATAATCGATGCCTACATTTCGGAAGCGATCAACGACAACTACATCTATTTCCGCTTTCTCGGCGGGGTCACAGAACTCATCCGCCGCTCACGACGGGCGGCCTTCATCGCCAAAGTCCTGGAACGGTTCGATTTCAGGGTGGAAATACATGGCGATCTGGTGGTTGGTCGATTAAAGAAATTATCTTTGCCGCGTATGGCCGAGCGGATGCGGATGGTGGGGGGCCTGGTCGGCTACACCCGTCAACTCGATGCCCGTATGCATACCGACAAGGATGTAAATCACCATGCGGAGATCTTTCTCAAAGCCATGCAGAGCGTAATCGGAGAATGATATGACAACAGCAACAGGCACACCGGGTTCCCCGCTGCACATCCTGATCCTGGACGACGAACCCATTGTCTGCAAGCGGTTGAAACCCGCCTTCCAGAAGATGGGGTACGAGGTGGAAACTTTCACCGACAGCGCTTCCGCCTTGGCCCGCCTCCACGAGACCACCTTTGACATCGTTATCACCGACCTGAAAATGGAAGGAGCCGACGGCATGCAGGTGTTGACCGGGGCCAAGGAATCCTCGGGCACCACCCATGTGATTGTGATTACCGGTTTTGCCACCCTGGACACGGCCAAGGAATCGTATCGCAAAGGGGCCTTTGATTTTGTAGCCAAACCGTTCAAGCTGCGGGATATTCTCGATTGCGTCAAACGGATCGAGGAAAAACGCCGGGACGAACAGGCCCCGGATGCACCGCTCACCGTGTGATACTGAACCGCGCATGTTTCCCGGCATTCGAACATGGTGGCAGCGGCTGGTAACGCCACAACCGGAGCAACCCCCGGAGATCGATGTCTGGCGATTGCACGCCCTGTTCAACAACTTCAAACGTATCCTGGTGTTCAATAACGCCATCCTCGAAGACATGGCCCGGATGGAACGGGCTCTGGGCGGCGAGTATATCTTTGACCGGGCTTTCCTGGAAACCTCGGTAAGCGCCATCGCCTCAAAGGTGCATCATGTCACCTACAATCTCAATGCCCTGACCGCTAACCGGTATATCCCTCTGTACGACCGATACCAGGAGATCCGCACCCTGCTGGACGACATTCTCTCCGGCAATGTTCAGGCCTTGGCCGAAACCGCGGTGCTGCCGCTTGTGGACCTCGGCTGGGAACTCGAACCCCTGGTAGGGATGGATCTGGTCTGCCTGGCCGAACTCCGTCATCATCCGGGCATACAGAGCGCCGAGGGGTTCGTGGTCACCAGCGAAGGCACCCGGGCCTTAAGCGCACCCGACCAGGCGCCGGCGATTGCGGCGCGCACCCGAATTACTTTTGACGAGGTCCGGACCGGGTTGGCCCAGCAACTGCAGCTCCTCTTGACCCAGCATTCCCATGACCCTTTTTCAGTGACCGTCACCTGCATCGAGGACGATGAGGAACCGGTTCGAGAAATTGGCCGTTTTATGTTAACCCCCTGCCCGGAACGCTCGGAGGTGGCCATCGTGCCGCAGGAACTCGTCTCTGCCGGTTCCTTGCCGCTGACCAGCACAACCGTGTTCGCCCACTGGCCGACGGAGGGTTCGACAGAACCCTCACCGGCCAAGGATTCTTTACCGGTAAATCTCTTGGTCCATTGCCTGGAACAGATTGCCCAGACGACTGCGGCCGCGCTGGTCCGAACCGAAAACCAGGGGGGCGCGCCATTTTGCCTCTTTGTGCGCACCGCATTCCCGGTCGTGCTGTGCGGCACAGTACGGACCCGCGACGTGCAGCACCTGCCGTTCGATGCCCTGTCGATCAGCGCCTACCCACCGGAGCACGAGGCAGACAACGATGTGTATTTCCTGCGCCGGACCCATCCCTTTGAGCTGCTCCAGTCCGTCATCCCGGCACGACCGGATGGACGACGCTTTGCCGACAACCGGCTGGCCACCGATATCTCCGTCGACCAGGGGCAATTTGCCCGCGGTTCCGCCCTGATGGACCTACCGATGCTCAGATCCTTGGCTGAAACCGCGATGCTCCTGGAACGGCTGTACGGAGCACCTTTGACCGTGGATTGGGAGCTGCTGGCCGATGCCACCTGCCAGGTCACCCGGATTCGCCCTCTGACCATTTCGTCGGCAGAGGCAGCAAACGCGGCGAATCCGGTCTCGGCCAGCGACCAGGAACTTGCCAAAATCCTCTGCCAAGGCGGCCAGATGGTGCAGTCCGGCGTGGCAGCAGGCAGTGTCGTCCATGTCTCCGAGGAGATGGACCCCGCCGATTTTCCCCCGGGAGCCGTGGCTGTGGCGCGGGTCGCCTCGCCGAACCTTACCCCGGTGTTGCAGCGGGCAGCGGCGGTGATCACCGAGTTGGGCACGGCCGCCGGCCATCTGGCAACCGTGGCCCGGGAGCTGCGCATCCCTGCCATCTTCGGGATGGTTGACGCCCTCAGCTTGCTGGCGCCGGACACCGAGGTTACGGTGGATGCTGGTGAAACCACGGTGTATGGCTGCATTGTCGAGCATCTCCTGCGTTATGGCGCCAGGGAGATGGACCTGTCGCCCCTGGACCGGGAATACCGCATGCTACGCCGCCTGCTCCGTTTCATTATGCCGCTCAACCTGGTCAATCCGGAAGCCGCGAATTTTTCTCCCCAGGGTTGTCGCAGCTTCCACGATATCATCCATTTCTGCCATGAAAAGGCGGTCGACGAACTGGCCCATTTCCAGGACCGGCGAAGCGACCTGGGCGCAATCCGTACCCGGTTGATGGCGCTTGGCGTGCCCATGGATATCCGGGTACTGGACATCGGCGGCGGCATCGCCCCTGACGCTGGCCGGGAACCAACCCCGATCCATGCCCTTTCCGAGCCCTTTGCCCTGTTCCTCCAGGGGCTCTCCCGCCCGGAAGCCTGGACCCCGGAAATCCCCGCCTTGGGCATGCGCGACATCCTCGCCGGGATGCCGCGCAGCATGAACATGCTGACCGCATCGGCCGACACCCTGGGCGCCAACCTCGCCATTGTCGGCCGCGACTATATCAACATCAGTCTGCGCCTTGGGTATCATTTCAGTGTGATCGATGCCCATCTTGGTGAGGACAGCTATCGCAATTACGTCTATTTCCGGTTTGCCGGCGGCCTGGCCGATACAAAACGGCGCCAGCGGCGGGCCCACTTCATCAGCGCGGTGCTCGCGGCCATGGATTTCAAGGTGACCGTCAAAGGCGACCTGGTAATCGGCCGGCTCAAACTGGTGGAAATCCCGGTGCTACGCTCGGCCCTCGTCGCCCTGGGGGCACTGACCGCCTTTTCCCGTCAACGCGACACCGGACTCTACAGCGATGCCGATACCAGCGAGCTGTTCCGATGCTTTGCCGATGGCTTTCTCGGTGATTTCAGGAGCCCAGCAGCTCCCCGTTCCCTTGGAGCTGCTGCATGAAAATCATCGATACCTTTATCCATTATTTCCAAGCACGCGCCCAGGCCCGTGAGCAGGAGGCGCTCACCGAACTCAAGGCCCGCTATCATGCCTTTCGCATCTTTCTGGAAAATAACGGCAAAGCCCTGGAACTGCTTGTTGCCATCGACGGCAAGCTCCATCGCGCCGAGGAAACCGATATCCGAATGGCTGTCGAAGAGCTGCTCAGCGTCAGCAGTGAGTTGGTCGATGGGCTGAATCTGCTCTCTGGAGATAGGCACACCGGTCTGTATGCCCTGCATGGCCAGCTGGCAGCGGCGATTGATACATGCCTGCGAACCCTGACCGACCATCCGGCTGATGCTACCTATTGCCTGGGACTTGATGCGCTAGAGACCAACACCCCGCTCCAGTCAGGGGCCAAGGCTGCCAACCTGGCCCGGTTGCGCCGGATAGGCCTACCGGTTCCCAATGGTTTTGTCTGTACCGTCAGGGCATGCACCACCTACCTGCACAGCGGCCAACTGATGGACGGCATAGCGAGGATTCTGCGGGAGGTCGAGTTTGAGCGGACCGAGGTGTCCGCTGCTGCGGTCCAGATCAGGGAGATGATTCTGCACACGCCCCTGCCGGCTGACCTGGACGCGGCTCTCAGAGCGGCCTACCTGGAACTGGCGCGGACGGAAGGCGACGACAAACAGGCACCACTTGCGGTTTCGGTGCGCAGCAGCGGGGCCACGGAAGACGGGGTGGAGCATTCCTTTGCCGGCCAGTTTACCTCAATACTCAATGTTCATGGTATTGATGGGGTGCTTGCTGCCTATCGGGAGGTCATTGCCAGCGGGTTCAGTGCCCGGGCCATTGCCTATCGTCTCAATGCCGGTCTTTCTCCGGTCGATTTCGACCTGGCGGTGCTCGTCCAGGTAATGGCACCGGCGGATTCGGCCGGCGTGCTTTTTACTGTGGATCCCTCGCAGCCGGAAAGCGGCCGCATGTTGATCAGTGCGGTTCCCGGCCTGGGCACCATGGCGGTGGGCGGGTCCGCGCCGGTGGACCTGTATCGTCCGCCGCGAGCGCAATCGACCAATGATATCGACTTTCCGGCAGCGCACTACCTGGAAGGGGCGCAGATCGCCCGCAAAACCATGCGGGAAGTGCCGGATACACGCGGCGGTCTGCGCCTGGAAGCGGTACCGCAAGAGGAGGCCGAGCAACCGCTGCTTTCCGTGGCTACCCTGCGGGAACTGACTCGGATCGGGTCGACCATCGAGGGCCTGGAAGGCATGGCCCAGGATGTGGAATGGGCCTTTTCGGCGCAAGGTGGCCTGACCATCCTCCAGGCCCGGCCTCTGCGCCTTGCCGCTAGCAAGGAACATCGGCTGCGTTTGCCATCCTTGGCCGCGCCGCTGTTCTCCGGCATCTGCGCCTCTTCCGGCAAGGTGGCCGGCAAGGTCCGGCTGGTTCGCTCCACAAGGGAGCTGCAACAGCTCGATTCCCGTTTCATCGACGATCTGCACCAGTCCCCCTGCATCCTGGTCTTGCCGCACAGTATCGTCGATGCGGCCCGGCTGTTACCGTATTGCGCCGGGGTGGTCATCGATATTGGCAATCCCACCGATCACCTGGCCTGCATTGCCAGGGAGTACGCTATCCCCATGATCACCGGCGCCCAGAATGGGCTGACCGACCTGGAGGATGGCCAGTGGATCATCCTTGATGCCGATAATGGCCTGGTGCTGGAGGCACCGGAGTCGGTCCAGTTGCAGGCGGTTCACAACCAGCGCAATCGACGGGAAGAACAGGGCGCCAATCCGGCGGGTCCCCCTTTGGCCGGAGCGGAAACTACCCCTACCCTACCGCCGGGCCGTCAGGAACTGCGCTCCCTGATTGTGCCGCTCAATCTGACCGATGCCTACGGCCCGACCTTTTCGCTGCGGGAATGCCGCACCATCCATGATATGGTCCGCTACACCCACGAAATGGCGGTCCTCGCCATGTTCAGGGCCGGTGATCAAGTGATGGAGGACGCGGGCGACCTGTTGCGGCCGCTTGAGATCGGGGTACCTTTTTCGTTTCTGGTCATCGATCTTGGCGGCGGCATCCGCAAATCGAAAGACCGCACGCTAGCCAGTCGTCTGACCATCCGTCACCCGCTCTCCAGGGAGGATGTCCTCTCGACGCCTCTTGCCGCCCTGTGCGACGGCCTGATCACGCCGGGGCTTTGCTACCATTCCGCGCCCGATCCGAGCGCCCTGCCCGGAATTTTTTCCAACACTCTGCTCGATGAACGCGGGCCGAGACCAGTCGGATCGTTCAATTATGCCCTGGCCGCTCGCGACTATCTCAACCTCAATGCCCGGGTTGAATTCCACTTTGCCATGGTGGATGCGGTCTGCGGCCGGGACACCCACGCCAACTATATCCGTTTCCGCTTCAAAGGGGGCGGCGCGGGCCTGGAACGCAGCCACCGCCGCGCCGTCTTTCTCCAGCACGTTCTGGTGCAGAACGCCTTTTACACCACGGTGGCTGGCGATCTGGTGACAGCATCGCTGACCGGCGCCAGTAAGGAGCACATCTATCGCCACCTGGTCATGATCGGCCGTTTGCTGGGATTCAGCCGGTTTCTTGACGGGGTGATGACCACCGATGAGACGCCGGTGCAACTAGCCGAGGCCTTTCTCGCCGGACGCTATGACAGCCGCACAGTGCTTGGGGAAACAGGCGTTGGGCAGGAAGAAGAAAGAGAAAGATCAGGCGTGGTAAAAACGTAGAGTCGGCAATTCCACTGCAGTCAGCAGATTGCCGAAAACCGCACCGGTATCGATACCGATCCGATCGGGCTTGACCAGCGGCGTCGAGAAAGGGAGATGGCCAAAGACAACCACCGGCCCAGGTTCGGCAAGGCAGAGCGCCTCCCGGGCAAGACGCCGACTGGCAAGCAGTTGCGCCTCAAAGTGACGTCGCACTCCAGGGTCTTCTTCAGCGGACGCACCAGGCCGGAGCGGTGGTAACTCAGCGCAGTCCGCATGGGTGAACAGGTAGTTGTCGGCAGTAAAGGAAAAACGTAAGTTCCGGAGGAACTGCTGATGCGCAGGCGGCATGCAGGAGAGATCGATTAGATGCCGGAGAGAAGCGCCGTAACTGGCAGCCGTGGCCTCTCCCCCCATCATGCGCAGGAGGCGGAAGTCTTCCACGTCCCCGGTCAGCGTGTATTCCAGCAACGCCTGCTCATGATTACCCTTGAGAAAAACGACATGGGTACAGGTCTCCCCGAGCGCCACCAGGGTATCGAGCACCTTACGGGAATCTGGTCCCCGGTTGATGTAATCGCCGAGAAACACCAGGGTGTCGTTGGTTTTATCAAAAGGCAGACGACCAAGCAGGGTTGCCAGTTTGTGGTGGCAACCGTGGATATCACCGATGGCAAATATTTTTTCGGCCAAAATCGATTACCTCTCTTGCAAAAATTTCCGTATCGATTGCCCTCAAAGCCTGTCCAGTAGCATTCTCGCCGCTCGCCGCAATATTTCAGTCCACCCTTGCACACGATCCGTCGGCTACAAAAGTGGCACCATACCAGGTATTCGGGACCAGCGTCCCCAAAGAATATCGCTCTGTTGGGTGAGGTTGCAACTTCTCTTCCATATACTCCATCCATCGCAGAGCCTTCAGCCAGGATGAAAACGGGCCGACCTCCATGATATCACGACGCGTTATTTGCAACGAATCGAGATGGTTATCAATCTTTTCCTTGTCCTGATAAATTCCGATTAAATATTTCATCTGTCACCTTAGTTGACCTTAATCCTCGCATCCGCATCTCGCCGGAACCGATCCTTAGCCGAAACGATACTCCATAGTGAATTTGCAAGGTCGATGCCATATCTGCATTCAAAAAAAACACACTATTTCAGGGTGTAAATAACAGATAGCGAGGGGTGTTGTTCACATTGAAACAATACTCTCTCGAATTGCAAAATTAATGTTCCAGAATGAATCATTTACACAGAAAGAAAAAAATCGGAACCAGCGCTAACAGTTGGAACTGACGACAAGCAGAGGCCTATTGTGTGCAAGGTGAGGTTCCTGAATAGGCTCTGCCTCGGGTCTTAGGTATAAAAATGAAAAGACTGTACAGTTCGGAAAGGACTCGTTATACAATGAGTCATCTTGGTAAAACCTACACATGGTGATTTATAGATATCTTCATTCGGCTCGACAAAAAGTATCTCTCTGGTACACACGGTAGCGCTTAAGCGGTCTTGGTATGTTTTGATTGGGAAGGGGGGGGCCTAACCCATCGTAACTGCCGGACCATCATCCATACCTTTTTTTTGGCAAGGAGCTCCCATGACCCATTCCCACCCTGTCAGCAAACCCACGCCGTATAAGCCCAAACACAAAGTACGCTTTGTCACCGCAGCCTCGCTCTTCGATGGCCACGACGCCACCATCAACATCATGCGGCGTATTCTCCAGGCCACTGGTGCCGAAGTCATTCATCTTGGCCATAACCGCTCGGTGCAGGAGATCGTCAACGCTGCCCTGCAGGAGGATGTGCAAGGGATCGCCGTCACCTCCTACCAGGGGGGCCATGTTGAATATTTCAAATATATGATCGACCTGCTCAAAGCCGGCAACGGCGCCAATATCAAGGTGTTCGGTGGCGGCGGCGGCGTGATCGTGCCCGAAGAGCTCAGCGAGTTGAGCGCTTATGGGATCAGTCGGATTTACACGCCGGAAGACGGTCAGAGAATGGGGTTGCAGGGGATGATCGACGAGGTGGTCGAAATGGCCGATGTGGACCTCACGAACCTGGCGCCCCAGGAAGCAGGCGAAGTGCTGGCCGCCCTAAAAAGCGGCAACCGCCGTGCCTTGGCCCAAATCATCACCGCCCTTGAAAACGGGGCCTATCCGGATGCACTGCGGCAGCAGCTCCTGACGACCGCAGCAGCGGAATGCCATACCCCAGCCTTGGGGATCACCGGCACCGGCGGCGCGGGCAAATCTTCACTCACCGATGAACTGGTCCGCCGTTTCCGCCTCGATCAGGACGACGCCCTCAAGTTGGCCATCATCAGCATCGATCCGTCCCGCAAACGCACCGGCGGCGCACTCCTCGGCGACCGCATCCGTATGAACGCCATCGAACACCCCAACATCTACATGCGTTCGCTCGCCACTCGCGACACCGGATCGGAGATCTCAGCCGCCCTGCCGGAGGTCATTGCCGCCTGCAGGTTGTCGGGTTTTGACCTGATTATTGTCGAAACTTCGGGCATAGGCCAGGGCAATGCCGCCATCGTGCCGCATGTTGACCTCTCCCTCTATGTCATGACCCCGGAATTCGGGGCCGCCTCCCAGTTGGAAAAAATTGACATGCTCGATTTCGCCAACTTCGTGGCCATTAATAAATCGGATCGCAGCGGGGCTGAAGATGCCCTGCGTGATGTCCGTAAACAGTTTCAGCGCAATCACGAAGCGTTTGCCACGCCGGTGGATGCGATGCCTGTCTTTCCCACAATCGCCGCCCATTTCAATGATGAAGGGGTCACAGCGCTCTTTCAGGCAATGGCGCCCGCGCTCCAGGAGCTCGGATTAACGCTCAAGCCAGGCCGCTTGCCGCAGGTGGCGGTGCCCAAGGCGTCCAGCAGGCGAGCCATTGTGCCCGCAGAGCGAACGCGCTACCTGGCTGAGATCGCTGACTGTATGCGCGGCTATCATGGCCACATCGACACCCAGGTGAAAATAGCCCGCGAGCGCCAGGCACTGTCCATTACCAAAGATCTGATGGCAACCTGCGGCAAATCGGTCGCTGATTTTGATGAAATGATCAGCTGGAAAGACGGCGAGCTCGACAATCGCGCCAAGAAACTGCTCGACCTGTGGCCCAAAACCGTCTCGCTCTACGCCCAGGACGAATATGTGGTGAAAATCCGCGACAAGGAAATTCGCACTAAGTTGACCAATCTCTCGCTCTCCGGCTCGACCATCCGCAAGGTCTCTTTGCCTCGTTTTGAGGATAATGGCGAGGTCCTGCGCTTTTTGATGAAGGAAAACGTGCCTGGCTCGTTTCCCTTCACCGCCGGGGTCTTTGCCTTTAAGCGTGAGAACGAAGATCCGACGCGAATGTTTGCCGGCGAGGGTGATGCCTTCCGGACCAATCGGCGATTCAAGATGGTCAGCGCGGGCATGCCGGCGCATCGTCTCTCCACTGCCTTTGATTCGGTGACCCTCTATGGTTGCGACCCCGACGAACGCCCTGATATTTATGGAAAAATAGGCAACTCTGGGGTGTCGATTGCCACCCTCGACGACTTGAAGGTGCTGTACGACGGTTTTGATCTGTGCGCGCCCACAACCTCGGTTTCGATGACGGTCAATGGTCCGGCACCGATCATTCTCGCCTGTTTTTTCAACACCGCCCTGGATCAGCAGATCGTGAAGTTCGTCGCCGACAACGGCCGACAGCCGACCGAAGACGAAGTCGATAAAATCCGATCCTGGGCCTTTTCCAACGTGCGGGGCACGGTCCAGGCCGATATCCTCAAAGAGGATCAGGGCCAGAATACCTGCATTTTCTCCACCGAATTCGCCTTGAAGATGATGGGCGACATCCAGGAATACTTTGTCCACCACCTGGTCCGGAATTTTTATTCGGTCTCCATCTCCGGCTATCATATTGCCGAGGCCGGGGCCAATCCGATCTCCCAGTTGGCCTTTACCCTGGCCAACGGTTTCACCTACGTCGAAGCCTATCTGGCCCGAGGCATGCAGATCGACGACTTTGCGCCCAATCTCTCCTTTTTCTTCTCCAGCGGTATGGACCCGGAATACACGGTGATCGGCCGGGTCGCCCGCCGCATCTGGGCCGTGGCCATGAAGAACAAGTACGGCGCCAACGAGCGTTCACAGAAACTGAAATATCATATCCAAACCTCGGGCCGCTCCCTCCACGCCCAGGAGATGTCCTTCAACGATATCCGCACCACCCTGCAGGCCCTGATCGCCATCTACGACAACTGCAACAGCCTGCATACCAATGCCTACGACGAGGCGATTACCACCCCCACTGAGGATTCGGTCCGCCGGGCCATGGCCATCCAGCTCATCATCAACCGCGAGTGGGGATTGGCCATGAACGAGAATCCCAATCAGGGGTCCTTTATCATCGACGAACTCACTGACCTGGTGGAAGAGGCGGTGCTTAAGGAGTTCGATGCCATTGCCTCGCGAGGCGGCGTACTGGGTGCCATGGAAACCGGGTATCAGCGCAGCCGTATTCAGGAGGAATCCCTCTATTACGAGTATAAGAAGCACGACGGCTCCTACCCGATCATGGGGGTGAACACCTTCCGTAACCCTAAGGGCGATGTGCCGATCGAAATTGAACTGGCCCGCTCGACTGAAGAGGAAAAGGAAGGCCAGATCAAACGGCTGCGGGATTTCCAATTGCGGAATGCGGCCGCCTCTGGCCCGATGCTCGCACAGCTCAAACAGACAGTGATTGACAACGGCAATGTCTTTGCCGTGTTGATTGATGCCGTCCGGGTCTGCTCGCTGGGGCAAATTACCTCAACCCTGTACGAAGTGGGCGGTCAATATAGGCGTTCTATGTAGGGATAGTGCTGCAGACTGGGCGCTGGTGTCCTTGCCTTCATGGGCGGGAGCACCAGCGCCTATAATGGTGAGTGTTCAATGAACTGTCGTGAGCAAAGCATTGCAGGCCGGGTGATGCCTGCAATGCATCACCTGCTTCTCGTACTGCTATTGACCTTGTTGCTGGCAGGATGCGCCGGTCGCACGGCGATGGTGGCTGAAGAGCAACAAACGATTGTTGCCGGGACGGTGTCTGTGGCCCCTGAGGTGTTTGCGTTGTCGCCGTCCTTTGTCCTGCAAGGGACTCAGGCCCGCCATAACAAAATAGGCCAGGTGGAAGCCTCAAGGATACAGGGTCGGGAAGTCATATCCATCAATACGGACAGGCCGGTCATTTATGCCGGCAGTCGCCCTTTTGCAACCACCAAAGGGACCTACACCAACCTCGTTTACCGTATTCATTTCCCGGAAACCCCCCTTCAGCTTGGTCCCTTTTTATCTGGGTGCGGGAAGGAATGTAGGACTGCTCGTTCTGCTGACTCTTGATGCCCAGCATCGGCTCATCTTAGTAACCACCGCCAACACCTGTGGCTGCTATGCTGTCAGCATCCCCACAGGAGATACTCCCGCCTCTTTTTATCCAAAGGGTTGGCCGGATTCGCCTCTTTCGGTCTACGGCGAACACTTACCCGCCAGACTGCCGTCGCCGCACGACCAAGAAGTCCTCCAGGTAGTCGTCAGAGCGGATGTTCACCGAGTGATGGATCTTCGTATCATTGCCAAAGATACCATCCCCCTTGCCACTGCCCAACCGGCGGCAGTCGTGGGCCTGGACACCTTGAAAAAACTGCCGCTCGGCGATGGTGCAGTGACCAGTTTGTATTATGATAAACCGCTGTTGAGAGGTCATGTCAAAGGGGCCATCAAACCATGGGAATCCCTATTGCTCAGCTGGGTCAGTTTCGATTTTTTTGTCGGCATGGATAAGGAATACGGTGACACCCGGGAAAGTGGCATTCCTTTTTACACCAGCCTCAAACCCTGGAACAGGAGTGCTTCGGACATGAACGATTTTGCCGCCTATCTTCGCTTCAACGGTTGGCGACTATGAGTACTAAGGATTCTTTCTGGCAAGTGACGGGTTGCAGAGGGTGGAAGCTGCTCGCCAGTATCCTCTGCCTTGCCTTGTTGTCAGCAGCGCCTACCGCACTAACCTGTGCCGGTACTACCGTTTTTCTCGACGAGCAGTTTGAATCCCTGGCGCGATGGCAGCCTCAGCCCTTCGCCAAAATACCCCGACATTCCAGCTACACCGCAGTAATGCACGAAGGGCGTCCCTGCCTGCTGATGGAAAGCAATAACTCGGCGTCAGCTTTGGTGTTGAATCAGCCGTTCAATGTTTACGAATTTCCCCGGCTTGCCTGGCGTTGGAAGGTTAGCACTGTCTACCGCAAAGGGGACAGCAGCCGCAAAGATGGAGACGACTACCCTGCCCGTCTCTATGTAATGTTTGCCTATGACCCGGAACATGCCCTGCTAGCAAAGCGAATCAAATATCAGTTAGCCAAAGCCGTCTATGGGCAGTATCCGCCGGACAGCTCCATCAGCTATATCTGGGACAATCAGGTGACCGATGCCGCAGTCATCACCAACGCTTACACCAGTGCGGCCAAGATGATTCCGGTCAGCTCCGGTTGGGACAAGGTGAATACCTGGCAGGAGTATACGGTGGATATTGTCCGGGATTATCGATTGGCATTTGGCCACGATCCGCTGGCAACCGCCACCCTGGCGGTGATGAATGATTCGGACAACACCGGCGAATCGTCCAAGGCATGGATACAATACATCCGAATCTTTCGTTCGCCGTGAACCGTGATGCGGTGGACGTTGCTGAAAAAATTTCCTTTCGAGCGATTTTGAAAGGGCCATAAACGCGGAGGCTTCTGAGGTGTTTTTGAACCGTCCGCCTTATGTTCTTACAACACAAAACAAACAGGTTCACCTGGCAATCTTCATCGTATGGTCCCTAATTTATTTGCCGCAATTTTAATGGCCAGACATTCGTAAACGGTCTTGCCGCCATGATAGACCACCACGTTTCGCCGCAACAATCGCCACCCTTTATGCTGATACATACCTTCGCGTTCAAGCTTTTCAATAAGACCAACGGCTGAATCAAGCCCTTCTGCGAGATCAGGATTTTGGGTCAGGGTGATATGCCGGATGCTGGTATCGCTGACCAGAGTAACGGGCTCAACCATGAGATTGGACAAATCCGTCAACGCAAGCGGCTCAATCGTCGGCTTGGCCTGCAGCCTGATCATTCTTGCCCGGATGTCCGGTCCGACCGTCTCCTTAGTGGTCGCGATCAGGTCCAGCAGGTAACTGCGGACATCGTTTAACTCCTTAGCATCATTGAGCTTTTCTATGCCAGGATAGGTCTCCACCGCCTTGGCCAGCATCGATATTTCGCGCAAGTAATGGTTTCGTTGATTGGCTGGTACCAGATACATCACCACCAGCTTCACCGCTTTGCCATCTTTGGCGCCGTAATTGATACCCTCCGGGCTCCAACCAACGACACACATCAGGTCTTCATCAAAAGGAATCCCGGCATGGGGGCAGGACCACCCCTTGCCGATTCCGGTATTGGTAGCCTGCTCCTTGGTCATGACCAGCCCGACCACATCGGTTCCGGCAGGAATCTCCGGAAAAGCCTCGATGATGTGGGCAAGAAACTGCAATGCATGGGTCTTGTCATTTTCCGGCAGCTCAAACAGTCTACCCTCCTGCAGGGCATCAAGTAAGGTGTCCATGGTCAATTGCCTCCGTAACGGTTAAAAAACCAAGTCTTTACTCCATGAGTCAAAACGGCGTAGGTTAGAAGAAAAGCGGTAATCCAAGCCCAATACATTGCCGGCAAGGCCACAAGTCCCAACGAATCGGCAAAGGGCGAATAGGGCAGCCAGCTCCCAATAGCCATGATGGACAGGGTCGTCAGGGTCATGGGCAGGGACGCGCAACTGCCGATAAACGGAATACGTCGAGTCCTGATAATATGGACAATCAATGTTTGGGTCAGCAACGATTCGACGAACCATCCCGTTTGAAAGAGCTTGGCCAGGGCATCCTTTTGCAAGGGAACGGTGGCCGGATCAATATAGGCGCTGCAGTGAAAGAAAAACCACATCAGGGCAAAGGTGGCATAGTCGAAAAGGGAACTGATCGGGCCGATAAAGATCATGAACCTTTTAATGTTTTTGATATTCCATTTAAGGGGCTGGGTGATCAACTCCTCATCGACATTATCCGTGGGGATACCAGTCTGGGAAAAATCGTAAAGCAGATTATTGGTTAGGATCTGCACCGGCAGCATGGGGAGGAAAGGTAGGAGATAACTGGCCCCGATCACGCTGAACATGTTGCCGAAATTGGAACTGGAACCCATGCGGATGTATTTGACGATATTGGCAAAAACCCGGCGGCCCTCCATGATCCCCTCTTCGAGAACCAGGAGACTTTTTTCCAACAGGATAATATCCGCAGCTTCCTTGGCGACATCGACCCCGGAATCCACGGAAATACCGACATCAGCCGCCTTCAGCGCTGGGGCGTCATTGATGCCATCACCCATAAAGCCTACCACATGACCGCTGTTGCGTAGATCACGGACGATCTGCTCTTTCTGCATGGGTGAAAGTTTGACAAAAACATTACCGGCCAGCACGGTTTGCGAAAATTCACTCGGAGAGAGTTGGGCCAGCTCCGCTCCGGTGACAATGTCCCCTTGAATGGTCAGGCCGACATTGCGGCAGACCGTCTCCGTCACCAGACCGTTGTCACCCGTCAGCACCTTGACGCTCACCCCTATCTGGGGCAAAAGGCTCAGCGCCTCGGTGGCCGAGACCTTGGGCGGATCGAAGAAGGCAATGTAACCGAGCAGTATGAGTTGGCTTTCATCTTGAACGGTAAAGATATTCTTGGTCTGGGTGAATTCGCGATAAGCGATACCTAAAACCCTGAAACCTTCACGGTTCAGTTTTTCAACTTCCTCAAACAGATCGGAGCGTATCATGTCGATCAGCGGATAGATGTCATCCTCAATCTGATAATGGCTGCAACAGGAGTAAATTTCCTCCACCGCTCCTTTACAGATGAGCACATGATCGCCCTCGACCTCCACCACTACGGACATCCGCCGGCGTTGGAAATCAAAGGGCAATTCATCGACGAGCCGACAGTCCTGTTCCGCATTGAAATCGGCGAACTCGATTACGGCTCGATCAATAAGATTGCGCAGCCCGGTCTGAAAGTAGCTGTTGAGGTAGGCATAGTTGAGGACCTCTTCACTGATGTGCCCGACGATATCGACATGACGCTCCAAGACCACCTTGTCCTGGGTCAGGGTGCCCGTTTTATCGGTACAGAGAATGTCGATGGCGCCAAAGTTTTGAATCGAGGGCAACCGTTTGACAATGACCTTTTTTTTGGCCATAGCCAGGGCACCTTTGGCCAAGTTGACCGTGACGATCATCGGCAGCATTTCCGGCGTGAGCCCGACCGCAATCGAAAGGCCGAACAGCAGGGCCTCGAGCCAATCACCCTTGGTTAAGCCGACGATCAGGAACACGGCAAAAACCATAACCACCATGAAGCGGATCATCAGCCAGGTGAATGAACGGACGCCGATATCGAAACTGGTATCTTCCCGCTTATCCGTCAGGCGTTCCGAAATGGCTCCGAATATGGTTCGAGTTCCGGTATTGATAACTACGCCGCGTGCGGTGCCACTGGTGACCGAGGTGCCGAGAAAGCAGGCATTGGTCAATTCCAGTGCCGCTTGCGGAGGATGCGAGGGATTCTGGCTGGTCTTCTCGACCGGCATGGCTTCGCCGGTGAGCGCCGATTCGCTGACAAAAAAATCCTTTGCCGAAATAAGCCGCAGATCTGCCGGAACGATGGAACCGGCCTGGAGGATCACAATGTCGCCGGGGACGATCTCCGACATTTTGATCTCGACTTCTCCGCCATCCCTGAGTACAAAGGTCCGTGATTGGACACGTTTCCCCAAAGATTCGACAGCCTGGCTGGAACGACGGTCAAGGATATAGGAGAGACCGACACTGAGCAGGATCATTACGCCGACGATAATGGCTGATTTCGCTTCACCAATAACCGCAGAGACCGCCGAAATCACGAGCAGCTGCACCACCAGCGGGCTGCTCAGGCGATGCAGCATGTCGGCCCAAAAACCCATTTGCTGGACTCGGGACAACTTATTGGGGCCGAATTTGTCCAAGCGGTGTTCAGCCTCTTCGCTCTTTAATCCATTGAGCGCAGTTTCCAGAATGTCTAAGGCTTCCAGGCTGCTTCGGGTACAACACTTCAGGAGCAATTGTTCGCCCTGGTTGCCCGAAAGGGTTCCTGATGAAGGAATACTGCTATCTTTGGGGCGACGAGCGAAGAAATTCATTTTCATGACCATTGCAAACCTCTATCGGCACAAAGAGTATTCGATGCGATAGAGAGCGGCAAAGCACTGTGGTGCAATGAAACAGCCCTAAAACAGTCTTCAAGAAAATAAAGAATTCGGGAGCTTGTTCTGAGCAGAAGGATTGCCAGGTCAGGGCAAAGACAAATAAAGTTGAGCCGTCTCCGGCCGTCACGAGACGGTATCCGGTTGTCAGGAGGGGTGTACAGGTTGTTCATGGTTCACCTTGGTGGGGGCTGCGGAGGGCGAGCCGCGCAGCTGGAGGTGAACCGAAAGGCTATGCTCGGAGGGAGCGTCGACCGTTCACATCACCTGCCGCGCGGCTCATCCACCGCGGTCCAGGGTCTTCAGGTTGATCTTGCGTCAGTTCCTGGGTTGAGCTCCAGCAACTATGACTGCCATCCGAGTCGTTCATGATAGGTACTCTGTGTGATGTAGGAAAAATTTAAAGGTGATTAAGGTAAAGTCTGTAATCTTCAGCATCCCTAATATAGGCCGTTAGCTGAGAAATACAATCACTTTTGCAATGAGGCTGGGAAAAAGAACGAATCGATAAGGGGTGCATAACTTTTCACCCAAATAATTGAATGCCCAGCATTTGTCTGATAAGTGAAGAACCAGCTAGCGGCGGTTAACATTACACGATTGGACCTGGTTGATAATGACGGAAAGATGCTGAAAAAAAGAGACGGCTTCCGGGTCGCTAGGGTTCTGTTCCCGGCGCTGCTCGTAGCGGGCGAACAACTGGGTCAGTACCTGATAGGCCTGATCATCGTCCAGTGACCCCAGGTCGTCCCAGAGATCGGTGGTATTCAAGCGTCCCCCTCCCCTTCCTCGTCGTTTTCGGCAACCGGGTCGCTGGCGGCCTTGCCCGACTCCTCCTCAAGCACATAACCTATGCCGCAGCAGGCTGGACATTCCTCCCGGGTGATAAAAAAGCGACTTTCTCCTTGGAAAAAACCAATTTCACCACTCCCGCCGCAGGTGTTGCAGATTTGTTTCTGTTCGCTCATGGATGCACCGAAATTTTCTTCGCCTAGTTAATCAATACTAGCCGCCTGCTTCGCGGCCTGCAGGGTGTTTTTCATCAGCATCGTGATGGTCATCGGGCCAACGCCGCCGGGAACCGGGGTGATAGCCGAGGCCTTGGCAACCACGTCGTCAAAATCGACATCGCCGGCCAGAATAGCCTTGCCGCTGGCCGCCTGCCCGACGCGATTGACCCCGACATCGATAATCACTGCGCCTTCCTTGATCTGATCGGCTGTAATCATCTTGGCCACCCCGGCGGCAACAATGAGGATATCGGCCCGTCGGGTGTGATAGGCCATGTCGCGGGTACGGGTGTGGCAGATGGTGACCGTGGCATTGCCGCCCGCCCGTTTCTGCAGCATCAGGTTGGCGATGGGTTTGCCGACGATGTTGGAGCGGCCGACCACCACCACCTCGGCTCCGGAGGTTTCAATACCGGAACGCTGCAGCAGTTCCAGGATGCCGTGCGGAGTGCAGGGCAGAAAACACTTTTCGCCCAACATCATTTTGCCGACATTGACCGGATGGAAACCGTCGACATCCTTGGCTGGATCAATGGCAAACAGTACCTTGCCCTCGTTGATGTGACGGGGCAGCGGCAGTTGCACCAGGATACCGTGGATGGCGGGATTATGGTTGTATTCGCCGACGATCCGCAGCAATTCGGCTTCACTGGTGTCCGCGGCCAGCGTAACCTGCTCGGAATGGATACCCAGGGCATGCGCGGTTTTGTTCTTGGCCGCTACATAGGACTCCGAGGCTGGATCCTGACCCACCAGGATGGTCACCAGGCCAGGAGTAAGGCCGTGCAGTTCTTTGAGGCTCGTCACCTCGGCGGCGATCTCTTCGCGGATAGCCTTGGCGGTTTCTATCCCGCTGATAATTTTAGCTGGCATAATTTGTACTCAATAAAGTGAAGGCCTAGGACCTGAAAAAGGTAGGGTGAGAGTTTCGACGTTGCAAGCTATCACAGCGACCATATTTTTCAAGCAGAGACTGGTTTGGTTTCATTGATCATGACGATTCGGGGGCTGCGGGGAGTGGCGAAAGGGCAGCAAGGTTTTCTCGGGTAGACGAGAATGGCTGCGATGAGCCATAAAGCGATATATCCGGCTGTGTTTGATTTAGATCCCTTAAAATAATTGGTGCTGACCGTGGTTGTTCTCCAAGGTCAGCACCAACCACAAACACTTTTGGGGAGTGTGTCATGGCTGTTCTGACAACTACAAATTACTTCTGCCTCAGTTGATCCATGGTTTACCCAGGGGAAGAATGGGTCTGCCAAAAACCTGGGCATAAATTGCCGCTGCCATCATATACAACGCCAGGAAGGCGCACGCGAAAAGATCGATGGCGGTGATTTTCAGAAGTTGTTCCTTCATACCGGCGAGAAAGACCAGATCCAAGCCGATAAAGCCGAGTATAAGAGTTGTAAAGGTCAAGGCCATCGCTGTATGAATTCTCATCGCGGCGATCCACATGAAAAACGTATAAATGGTGTAGCCAACGAGGAAAAGTCCTGTGTCTTTAGGCGTGATTTTCAGAGCTTTCCACTCCGGAGGAACACAATCCGAAAGCAGGAATATCAGGCCAAGGGCTATCCAGAAGGCCCCATACGAACAGAATGCGCTATAACCAAAGTTGTTGCCACACTTGAATTCCTGAAAACCTGCTATAAGTTGCATCAGGCCGCCAACAATCATCGCCGCGCAGAAAACAGTTCCTGTACCTCCCCAGCCCATATTATGAAACTGTAAGAGTATAGTTGTCATACCAAAACCTGCCAAACCGACAACTGCTGGATTCCCAACGGGTTTTACTTCCGCCATTTCTTTCTCCTTATTCAACGAGAATTAAAAAGAGTAAATTCAACCCCGAAAGTTGAGGTTGAGCCTGAAACTCGCACCTTGTTCAACCTTTCTAGCAAATTTTCGCAGTTGGCAAACCTATCAGAATTGATAGGAAGGGGCGTGGTGCTGTCCTGTCTGTCAGAAAATTCTGCAAACAATACAGGGCATAATTATGGCGCTAGCGGCATTAACCGGCGACAAAGCGCTGACCGAACTGACGCAGCGGTTTGCAGTGGACCAATCAGATAACGAAATGGAATAAGCAGCGTAAAAACAAGCGAAGAATCCACGTGAAAATCGTGGATCATTGTTCGAGCAAGAGGAGCTCTCTCTCTTTAGACGTTTACCAAACTATTGCATGTCGCAACCGCTACTGCATGGCTGCGGCTCACCGTGTTCAATTTAGCATTAATATTTTTCACATGGAAATTAATGGTTGCTTCAGCCACGTTCAGGATAATAGACATCTCCCAAGATGTTTTCCCTTGGGATAACCACTTGAGTACTTCGCGCTCTCTTGTGGTAAGAAGGCCTTGCAGTTTTTTGGCTTCATTTTTTACCCGCAGTGATGAGAGCGCTATGTGAAGGTAAGGGGAGAGTTTTTCAAAAATATATTTCTCCCTTTTTTTATTGTTTTTATTATTTTTAAATTTCCCGCCTACGGTAATCATCGTCCAAGGAAGACCTCCACCCATGCCCCCCTTGGTAAAACAGACCCAGCCTTCTTTAATCTCGAAATCGCTAGCTAGTTCTAAAAAACTATTCCGGGATGGAAACCTGCGGTGGATATCGCCCCAATGCTGAGGAGTGCATTCCTTTCTAGCGGCCAAAACAATAGGATCGACAGGATTAATCTGCCAATTCGTGAGACATAAGTCAATCCACTCTTGCGGATAGTTGATATTGAGGTCACCTACTGTCCACGTTTTATTGGAGCTCGGTTTGGGAAATCCAAAAAAAATGTAGTCACCCTCTATAAGCTCTCTTAAAGAATGAGCCACACCCCTGAATTGATCATTATCCTCAATAAAAACCAAGGAATGAATTATTTCCAGTAATTCGTTTAGTTCGCAAGCACTTAGGATATTGCAATTTTTCAAAATGACACCAGAGTTTCAGCAGACTGAGTGAGAGAAGTTGAAATCAAAGAATGTGCCTTTCGCTCCTGAGTAAGTAGTATAATAACTTATTCTGTTCAGTAGCATTTTTGAATGCTACTCTCAATCCAAAAGCCTCTACAGTTTTCTCAAAATATCTGCCGGGCGCATTTTTGCAGCGGCTATCCCCTTCCCCACAGCGATGCCCAGAATATTCAGGGTGCGCGCCGTAGTATGCTAAAATTCATAGACAATATAGGAGATGCGCATGCCCCTGCCCTGCCTCAATTCCTGAGCGCGGCCTGATCAAGGGCCTTGCTTTCCATGAATTTCTTGCCGTCCTGGCTTTCAAAGTTGTGCCAGTGTGAGGCAATTTTTTCGCCATAACCGGCAAAAATCCCTTTGAGCTTATCCACAGAGGGCTTCAGCGGGCCGTCGAAAACGACACTACCCGAATAATTATGATATTTTTCATGCGACAATGGCCTGCCCGGTTTGGGCGTCCAGGTCGCCAGTGGGCTCGTCGGCAAAAATGATCTGCGGATGGTTGACCAGGGCGCGGGCAATGGCCACGCCCTGTATTTCTTCGTCCGATAAGGTGCCGGGCAGATGGATCCAGGCGATGTTCCATCTGCATCTGCCGCAGCAGGGAGGTCGCCCGCTCACGGTGCTCTTCTTCCGCCATTTTATTTGGGAAAAGCGGGACCGCCACATTTTCCTGGGCAGTAAGCGTGGGGATTAGTTGAAACGATTGAAAAATAAACCCGCTATGGGCCCTGCGGAAAAACGCCAAATCGTCTTCTGAGGCCGTAACGATGTCCTTGCCGCAGAGGGGTTACCTGGCCCGTTCCTGGATGCCGCCGGCAACAGTTTTGAATACCAACAAAAAGGCCGCGACCATTACAACAACAAGAGGTAGCTGAGACAAACTTGTCTGAGAGGGCAAAGAGATTGCCGAGTTGACGCAGAAAGGATGCCGGCGTGGCCACAGCGGCTTTGTAGCCGAGAGCAGCCTTGAGGGCAAACGGCGAGAGACGCCCTGGACCTGAGGTGAGGCTGCAGCAATCTCCTGGACCCCTGATAGTGGCAGATAGACATTGGCCACCCCCGCGATCTTCGAGGCGCGCGAACCATCGACCAGGGCCTGGAGAATGGCCAGGCCGAAATAGCGGTAAGATGCTGCCTTCTACGGAGGTAGAGCTCCCGCCACACATACGAAAATCGCAGAGTCTCCCGGACTCCCGGCTCGTTATTCGTTACAGTTTAGATTCTGAGTGAGAAAACGTTGGCGCAAGGCTTTAAAAAACACCTGCTTCTGTTCCTGACTCAGGATTTCTTTCATTTTCAAAATATGCTCGAAAACACGTTGTTGAATGGTGGATTGGAGGACTGCAATTTCCTGCCGTATACGGTTAACCTGATCGCTCGCGATAGGTTCCTGTTCCATCATGGCGATCATGGCGTTGCGTTTTTCATGAACCTCGCTCGACATCTTGCCGAGCTCTTCATGAAAGTCATATGCTAAGGGTGTTATGAGCGCAAGCTGCTTCTGAGAGAGATCTAGGAGGGTAAATAAATAGGTGTCCTTTGCAACCAAGGGACATCTATTGGAATTGTCAGCATTTTTGATTTGTACAAATCGCAGGCCAAACATGGTGGCGACTCCAACATTCATGGCCAGCGAGAGCATGAGAACGAAAATCCATATTTTATTCTTCATCGTTTTACCTGGGTGGCATCACTCGCCAATAAAAAATAGCCCTGGGCGAGGGTGCCCTTCGGGATTGGGGCAAAAACATCTAAAGCTTCAAGCGTTGCCGATTGTCCTTGTGCCGTAGTGACCGTCACACCGTCTTCCATTACGGTTTTCCCTATCCAACTCCCGATCAGGAGGCCTAAGACAACCATGACCGCCATAATGGCAGGTGTGGGCAAAAGGTGGTCCCAAGCCCATGTCCAAAGAAAGAGCTTCGGTTCGGATTGTTCCGTAATCTTTCGCATAATCTCTTGAGAAAAATCAGGCCGCGGTCGGGGTGGAACACCATCCTCCAAGGCCAGCCAGAGATGCTGCAGATCTGCTAGAGCCTGTCGGCAGGCCGGGCAGGAATCGAGATGTGCTTCTATCTCAAACCGTAAAGAAGGTGAAACCGCTCCATCCTCAAAGGCTGAAAGTCTTTTGCGTATTGCAGTACAGTTCATGGGTAGGGGTAATGACTTTTCCATAGGCTTCGCTCCGTTTCTTGAGACCAGATTAATGCCTTCTTATTTAATTAAACTGACGAGGATTGGAAAACCTGCGGTTATTTTTCAAAAGGAAATAAATTTTTTTGAAGATTGGCCTTGGCCCGGACCAACAAGGCCTCCACCGCAGCGACCGAACAACCGATGACAACGGCGATCTCTTGATAGGAAAGTTCTTCGTAGCGCCGGAGCACCACGGCAAGGCGCTGATTGGTCGGCAACGATTCGATAGCAGCACGGACCAGGCGACCCTGTTCAGCTTGTATCGCCGCGTCTTCGGGCGAAGGGGTATGAGCGGGAGTCTCCGGAGCATCATTGTTGCCCAAAGTCCAGAACGAGCCAATCAACCGGATGTTGCGCCGCCACAGCGATTGGGTTTCGCTTTTACAAATATTGGCTGTCAGGGTGTACAGCCAGGTGGTGAATTTGGAAGTTGGCGTATACTTCTGAGAAGAACGCCATACCCGGATAAACACCTCCTGCGCGAGATCATTCGCCTCCTCTTCTTTCCCCAAAAAACGGTAGATCAACCGAAAAACAGTCTCTTGATGGCGATTGACCAAACAGGAAAAAGCCATTTGGTCACCGTCAGCCACGAGCAGCATGAGGTCTTCACTGGCTAGAGATTTGTAATCACGTTTCACGTTATGCTTGGGCCGCTCACGACTTGATAGAATTCTACACCAGAACTTTTCCAGGTTGGAGCATACTCCCTGTCATCGGGGAATGCATTGTCCAGGTTCAGGTTCGCCGCTCAATATGAGAAAGACAAAACATAATTCTCACGGATGTCCCCCACTGGCAGGCGACGTATTCCATCCACCTCCTAATGATTTGATCAGGGCTACAGCTGCCACGATATTCTGCCCTCGCAAACGCATGCTCGTGCGTTCTGTCGTGATGACAATATTTTGTGCCGTCGCCACTTCTAAATAAGTCACGAGGCCGGAGTTATAGCGATTGGAAGCTATTTCTAGTTGCTTACGCGCCGACTGCAAAGCGTCCATCACCTGATCATACTGCTTGGCGAGCAGGTACTCAGCGGCGAGGTTGTTTTCGACATCAGCAAAGGCCGTCAACACAGTTCCCCGGTATTTGGCGACGGTTTCTTCGTAGCCCGCTTTTGCTTGCTGATAGGTAGCAGTAAGCTGCCCACCCTGAAAGAGAGGGGCCGTTAACGACGGACCGACGGACCAGAATCGACTCGGCCAGTCGAAAAGATTCTCTGTAGAGCCGCTTTGAAAACCGGCCTGGCCGCTCAATTTGAGCGTAGGGAAAAAAGCAGCTTTAGCCACACCAATAGTGGCATTTGCAGCGGCCATCCGACGTTCTGCAGCTGCGATGTCCGGCCTTCTTTCTAGTAGTTCAGAGGGAAAGCCCGGTGGGATGATGATGGGCTTCAGATCCAAGGGCTGCTCTTTGAGGTGAAAAAGAGAGGCGTTTTCCCCGGTCAGTACGGCCAGCGCGTGTTCGAACTTCGCGCGCTGCAAGGCATTATCCGGCAGTTGGGATACGGCGTTCTTAAGAATGGTCTCGGCCTGAGCGACATCCAGATCGGAGACCATGCCCTCGGCCCTACGATTGCGTACGAGATCAAGCGATTTGCGATAAGCATCAATGCTGGAGAGCAATAGGGCTTTATCCGCATCAAGGGCGCTGAGTGCGAAATAGTCGGCAGCCACTTCGGCCTGCATGGCCAGTTGTACTGATTCGAGATCGTCCTTACTTGCCTGTACTTGAGCTGTTGCAGCATTAACCGTGCTCCGCACGCGTCCCCAGAGATCAAGCTCATAACTCAAATCAAAAGGGACTGTATAGGTGTCATAGGTCTGGCCTGGGTGGCCACCAGCAGGTCGATTTTTGGAATCTAACTGCTCTGTTGGTTGCAAGGAGACTCCCAAACGGGGGAATAGGCCGGAGCGGGCAACATCGACAACAGCCCTGGCTTGTTCAAAGCGGGCAGCCGCCGCTTTAAGATCTTGATTAGCTGTGGCGGCGGCGATCTCCAATTGATTGAGCTCTGCATTACCAAATATCTCCCACCAGTTGCCCTTGGGCAGATGCGCTTGGGGTGTGGCTATTTTCCACTCACCTTCGGCACCGGAATACGTTTCGGGAATAGTCGTAGCTTCGGGGCGTTGATAGGCGGGACCAACAGAGCAACCTGAAATTGCAAGGAGTGCCAATGCAGCAATGAGTCGTCGGACCACAGCCCACAAGTGATCAACGTGTTGTGGCTTTTCCATTATTTTTTTCCCGTCTGGGCAGGTTCGACGATTTGTACCTGAGCGCCACTAACAAGCGACTCGGCAGGATTGATGATAAGACGGTCATCCGGAGTTACACCGGATAGGACTTCAAATGTTTGCCCAAAATCGCGTCCGATCTTCACACCACGCATTTCAACCTTGCCTTCCGGATTCACGATACCCACTTGCGGACCTTCGGCGCGAAAGAGCACCGTATTAGCTGGAATAGTTAAAGGAGGAATTGCTTTTGCTTCGGTAAAACGCACTTGGGCATACCCTCCGGCCAGAATTTCCGCTTTCTGGTTATCCGCCTCAAGCTCAACCAGAAGTGTCCTTGAATCAGCCGATATCACCCCGGCGGTGCGAATGACTTTAACGGGGAACATGCGGCCTGGAAGCTCGGGTACATTCATCTCAGCCGCTTGACCTATAGTAATGCTACGCGCCATCGCCTGGGGAACTTGCACGAAGACACGCAGTTTGTGTGTTTGTGCCATATGAAAAAGCTCTTTGTTGCCAGCGACTACGATGAGATCACCCGTGTCGATATTTCGAACCGTAACGGTGCCGGCAAAGGGTGCGACCACACGCGAAAATCCCTGAAGTTTCTCTAGCCGTCTTAAATCCGCGTGAGCTAATTCGACTGATGCGGTCTTGAACTTCAGGTCAGCCTGTTTTTCTGCATTTTCCTGGTCACTCACGCTGGCGGTCTTTAAAAGATTGGCCCACCGAGTGGCAGTGATTTTTGAGAGTCCGAGAGCCGCCTCGGCCTGTGCGACCTGAGCGCGGGTACGCTCCAGCTCCTGACTCAACTCAGGTGTATCGATTTCTGCTAAGAGCTGGCCCGACTCGACGTGGGTGCCGATATCAACGAGGAGCCGTTTGAGGTAACCAGTGGCACGGGCATAAATAGGTGCTTCTACCCATGATTTGATTTCAGCCGGCAGCGGAAGAGCCGCATTCGACTGGCCTGGTTTGGGCGAGACAAGCAGCACGCTGGGAATAGAGAGCTTCATGGTCTCGGCATTCACCTCGTTCTGCTGTCTCCAGCGTGGAACAATGCCAGACAGTGCACCAATGGTTACCAGCACAACGATGGTAGCGACAAGCCTGCGCTTGATCGAAAATTTGGGGAGTTCTCTTTGAGATTTCAATTGCACGGGATGTTCCTCTTTTATATTTATGGCGACACCTTATCAATCAGTTTCAATTAAAGGGATTGTTTGCGGCATCGGTCCCGGAGGTGTACGCCGGTGGAGCAGGCTGAAGACTACGGGAACAAAAAAAAGTGTGGCTAGAGTGGCAAGGGTCAAACCGCCGATCACGGCGCGGCCCAGCGGTGCGTTCTGCTCCCCCCCTTCGCCAAGGGCAAGTGCCATGGGAAGCATGCCGATAATCATTGCCAAGGCGGTCATGAGCACCGGTCTCAGGCGTCCCACCCCAGCCTCCCAGGCCGAGGTGAGCGGATCAAGGCCTTGACGAAGATTATTCCTGGCAAAACTCACCACGAGTACAGAGTTGGCCGTTGCAACTCCAAGGCTCATGATGGCTCCCATCAAGGCTGGCACGCTCATCGTTGTCAGGGTGATGTAGAGCCCCCACACCACCCCTGCCAGAGCGGCGGGAAGCGCTGTGATGATAATAAAGGGATCGAGCCAGCTCTGAAAGTTGACGACCAAGAGCAAATAGATGAGCATGATAGCCAGCACTAACCCTACGCCAAGCCCCATGTAGCTGGTTTGCATCGTCTCCACCTGGCCGCGAAGCATGATGAAACTTCCTTTTGGCAGCTCTTTTTTGGCATTTTCAATGAGAGGCGTGATGTCTTTCAGGACTGCGCCCAGGTCACGGCCACCCACCCCGCCAAAGACATCAATGACCGGCATGACATCATAGTGGGAATAAATCGGCGAACCGTTCGCTCGCTCGTAGGAGGCCAGATTGGCAAGAATCTGGGCATCACTTTTACCGGGATGATTGGCGCTTACCGGCATGGCTTTGAGTGCTTCGATGGAATCCATGCGATATTCAGGCACCCTGATGTTGACAGGGTACTGTATTCCATTTTTCGGATTGAGCCAAAAGTTGGGTTGAACCTGGCTACTCCCGCTCAGAGAGAGCAATACCGAGTTACCCACGTCACGCTCCGAAAGACCGAGCTGTGATGCTTTAATGCGGTCCACGGCGAAATGGAGTTCGGGCTGGTCGGCTGGCTGCTGGACGCGCACGTCAACAGCACCAGGAACCAAGCGGATTTTATCGGCGAGCCCCTGCGCAACAATTCGGTTTTTCTCCCGATCCCGACCCACGATTTGGATATCGTACGGGGCTGGAAGCCCGAAGTTGATCGTCTGGTTCACGATGTCCGCTGGCAGGAAATAGAAGGTTGTCCCTGGAAAATCGCGGTTAAGCCGAGCACGCAGGCGGTGCACATATTCGGCTGTAGGCTGGTGGTTGTGGTTTAGAGAAACGAGGATATCCGCATCACGCGTCCCTGTGAGGCCATTGTCTATGTAGGTAAGCGGTACGCCACCAGAAGGGATACCAATGTTATCGAGTATCCCACCGATCTCCCCGTGTGGAATCTCTTCCCTGATAGCATTTTCAATCCTGTCCACCAGCCGGGCAGTTTCCTCAATCCGCGTCCCGCTGTAGGCGCGCACATGCAATCTGAATTGCCCGGCATCGACTGATGGGAAAAAGTCCTGCCCGAGTTGCGGGACAAGCAGCCCGGTACCAAGGCAAAAGACAAGGAACAGGATCACAAAGATGGCTCGATGTGCCAATAGCGTGCCGAGCAACTTACGGTAGCCTTCCAAGAAGCGATTAAAACTGCGCTCAAAAAGGTGCCCGATCCCCACAAACGGACGCAGCCACAACGAAACTCTGCGAGTCTCAGCGAGGTGACCGCCGTGCACGGTGTTTCTGTAGAACCACATGACTAAAGTTGGCACGAGGGTCCGTGAAAGGGCATAACTTGCAAGCATGGCGAACACCACCGCTTCGGCCAGAGGCACGAAGAGATAGCGGGCGACCCCCGTCAAAAAAAACATAGGTACAAAAACGATGCAGATGCACAGGGTCGAAACAAAGGCCGGCAGAGCGATTTCCTGTGCGCCATCGAGAATCGCTTGATTGGTTGGTTTCCCCAGAGCCATCTGACAGTGAATGTTCTCGATGGTTACGGTTGCGTCGTCGACGAGAATACCGATAGCCAGGGCCAGGCCGCCGAGCGTCATCAGGTTGATGGTTTCACCGATTGCGCTCAATAGAGCAAGGGATGCCAGCACCGAGAGGGGGATCGAGAGAGTAATAATGAAGGTGCTCCGCCAGGAACCGAGAAAGAGCAGAATCATCAGCGCCGTCAGTGCGGCGGCAATCACCCCTTCCTTCACCACCGCATTGACGGCGGCACGCACGAAAAGTGATTGATCGGCGAATTCCTTGACCTCAAGCTCGGGAGGAAGACCGCTGAGGATACGCGGCATTGCTTTCTTCACACCTTCAACGACACGAAGAGTCGATGCTGACCCGCTTTTCAGAATGGTGAGCAGCACGCCTCGTGCTCCGTCCAACCGGACAATATTTTGCTGGGGCTGGAAGCCATCGTGCACCAGCGCCACATCGCCCACGCGGATCACCGCACCGTTGACGGTCTTAACGGGAAGGTCATTGAGAGATGCCAACATCGCCGGATTACTATCGAGCGAAACATTGTACTCTGTGGGACCAATCTTGGCTGTACCGCTGGGAAGAACAAAATTTTGGGCATTGAAGGCGTTGACTACATCCTGAGGGGTTAGGTTCTTTGCTTGGATCGCTGCAAGATTGAGATCAACGGCCACTACCCGCGCCTTGCCGCCATACGGATACGGCACCGAGGCCCCTTTCACGGTCGAAAGGTTGACCTTCACCAGATTCATGGCCATATCCTGCAGTTCCTGTTCCGAGAATTTCTTGCTGGCCAAGCTGTACTGGAGGATCGGGACGGAGGATGCGTTGTAATGAATAACAAACGGCGGCGTGATGCCAGGTGGCAGAAAACGCAGAGCGCTCTGACCGCTGGCCGCAAGCTGCCCCACTGCATCCGCGACCGAGGCACCGGGTTGGAGGAATACCTTGATCACTCCCGCCCCGTTATATGCGGTGGATTCAATGTGCTCGATGTCGTTGACCAAAGCGGTGATCATCCGCTCATGGTTATAGAGGATGCGTTCCTCGACCTCCTTGGCACCCAGACCGTTGTACACCCAAACCACACTGACCACCGGAATGTTTATTTCCGGGAAAATATCCGTCGGCGTGCGTAAGAGTACGAACGGAGTCAGCAATACAAGCACCAGCGCCGCCACCACAAAGGTGTAGGGCCGGCTCAACGCGAGTCGAACAATCCACATATTTCACTTCCTTCTGAATAACCAAATGTCGAAATCACAGTTCCCGCAAAAAACACTCTCGATGAATCCAGTTTTTCAGGGCTAGGTGAACGCTTTCTTATTTGATTAAACTGATGAGGAATGAAAAACCTGCGGTTTATTTTTTGGAGGGAGTCGATTTACACGAAAGGATGCCCTTGCTCAACTTAACGGGAGCCCCTTCGGGCGAAGAGGAGGTGAAGGTGATGAGCAGAGAAATAACTCGGCACTTCTCTCTGCCGACACGTTACTTTTGGCTGAGGCTAGGTGAGGTAGGGGAAATCGTTGTCAAGTTTGAGAAAACAAATTCGGAATATCAGGTAATTGGAAAAAACGGAGGGCGTTATGCTACCTTGCACTTCTTGTTCGAATCTGAAGATGCATCCCTCCCTCTATGGCCAAGCAAGAGAATTCCCCTTTGAAAGGGCAGCGTAAAAATAAGCAGAGGTTCTCCTTGAAAAAGGAAACTTCTTCAAGCAGGTGGAGCCACCTTTCTATTCGCTCCTTGGGTTCTCCACTTTAACTGCTTCGTCCTGGTTCAGAGGCAGTTCAACAATGAACACCGTTCCGGGACCATAATGCCCGGACCTCGGGAAATTCTCAGGCAGGTATTCCTCCGGGGGAGGACTCAGGACGGAGATCTTGCCGCCATGTTCTTTGATGATCCCGAAGGAGACCGAAAGCCCCAGACCGGTTCCCTTGCCCACCGGCTTGGTGGTGAAGAACGGGTCAAAAATCTTGCTCAAATGTTCCTTTGCCACACCCGTACCAGTGTCGGCCACGCTAACCTTTAGCCCTTGCCCGTCGACGCCACATTTGGATTGGACGTATATCACTCCATCATGATCAATGGCATCGGCTGCATTGTTGAGCAGGTTCAACCAGACCTGTTTGAGTTGCTCCTTGTCCCCGGTCAGGGGTGGCATTGTTGCATCAGGAGCATGAATGATGTTGATGCGGTTCAGAAAAAAAACATGTTCCACCAGTTGTATCACTTCCCGCATGGATGCATTGACGTCCACGGTCTCGCTGCCTGCTTGAGAATGCCGGGAAAAGCCCAGGAGGTCAGCGACGATTTTCCGACAGACTTTAGCCTGCCTTTCAATAATTTTCAGATTTTCCAGGAGTTCCTCATCTTTGCTATCATCCATCAGAAGCTGGCTGTAACCAAGGATAATACCCAGGGGCGTATTAATTTCATGGGCCACTCCTCCGGCCAGACGGCCCAAGTCCTCCATCTTCTGCGACTGAATGAGCTGGGCCTGAAATTTTTTAAGCATAGAAATATCCCTGGCGCTCAAAAGGAGGCCCACAATGCAGTCATCTTGATCATAAACAGGCACCTTGACCACATGAAACCATTTCTGCCCATCGGGCCGTTTAAAGGTGATTTCCTTGACAAGAGGACAGCCTGTGATGAGAATCTGCTTGTCTTCGTGGAGATGAAGATTAGCCTGAGGCTCGGAAAATATATCAAAATCGTTCTTGCCGACCACGTCCTCCTCTTTAAGGTTGAAATATTCGCAGAACGCCTTGCCAGCGAACTTGTAGGTCAGATCCTTGTCCTGCAGCGTAATGAAGTCCGGTGTTACATTCATGATGGTCTTGAGCAGGCCCTGTTGTTTGACAATGGTTTTCTCCCGCTCGGTGAGTTCTTCAATATGGTTTTTAATCGTAATCACCATGACGTCAAACGCTTCGGCCAGATCCTGGAGTTCATCACCGAAATTGTACTTAAAAACTGGACAATGCCGACAGCTCTCCATTTTGAATGGATATTTTTTGCCGCGACAGTTGGGGCACAGTGTTCCGGCCAGATACCAGCAGCGCCGCTGGGCATCGCCGTAAGCTGGACATTCTTTGTTGCCGCACTCCATAATTTCCCAGCAGTTTTTTTCCAGGGAATAGCCGGCCTGCACATTGAGATTGCCTTTGACGATTTCTTCCGCCGATTCTCTCAGCCGGTTGAGGCGGAAGGTGATGGTGCGGGCAAACCAGAGGGCCAGGATAATCCCCAGGCTCACCACCCCCAACGTACTGATCAGGCTGATCAACCGCTGATGGTTGATCTGGGCGTCTATGTAATTTCTCGACAGTCCGAGCCTGACAGCGCCCAGGTTATCGTCCCCCAGAACAATCCTGGTCTTGAAGTCATAAACAAACCCTTGTTCGGTCGCCAGAAGCAACGGCTGCACCATCCGGCTTTCTGGATTGACCTGGAGAAGATCGGTGGGGAATCCTCCGGAAAAAGTATGGGAAAGGACATTGCCACTGGTATCGGTCAGGAAAATATAAAGGACGTCGTTGTACTGACTATGGACATTGTCGATAAGATTTTTCATCTGCAGCAGATCCATAGCCAGCAAGGGTTCGGCAAGACGAAAGGCCAGGCCAGAGGTCAGGGCCAAGCCTCTTTTTTTCCCTTCCTCGAGAAGAGCGCGTGAGGACATGCCGGAGAGGATAAATCCGATGCTCAGGCCGCAGAAGAGCAGCATCAAGGTCACGCCCAAGGTGATCTTGGTCCTGAACCGCAGGCCATGGAAAAATCTCAGCAGATATTTACTCAAAATCAAGCCCCACCTTTTTACTCAGGTCTCGAATAGGGTCAAAATCCCGGTCGGAAGAGGGTACAAAGCCGATGAATTTTGCCGCATCAAGAATAGCCCGGTGCCGAGGATCCTTTGTATAATCAAGTTTAAGCATTGCATCCCTGATCCTGTCCGCCACATCCTGGGGCAGCCTTGGGCTGTAGGCGTAGACCCAGCCCGGATACCATCTGGAGTTGGCAACCACCTTGATCTGCTTGATGTCGATTTTGTTTTCCACCACTTTGAGGGAGCCTTCACGGATCGAGCCTAGGTCGTGAAGGCCGGCATACACCCCCAGAATCACATTTTCCTGCCTGCCGCCGGAAAAGACGACTTCCTTAAAATCACGAAGATTCAGGCCGTGCTCCACGAAATGCCCAAGGGGAAACAGATACCCTCCGGCGGAGGACGGATCAACAGCCACCCACGACTTGCCCCGGCAATCATCAATGGATTGAATGGTCTTGTTATCCTTACGGGCAATGATCTGACCACGGAACTCGGCTCGCCCATCTTCCTCGATGATTCTGGTCATGGCCTTAGCACCGAAGCGATTGGCTAGCTTGACGTAAATGAATGGATTGGAGAAGGAAATATCAATCTTTCCCTGGCCGAACATACTGATGTGGTCGTTAAAGGTGTCCGGGAATACCTGCCGTATGGGCAGGCCAGTCTGCTCGGCAAGATATTCCACTAACTGGTGATGGCGCTGAAAGGACTCGGTCTTCGAATATTGGGGGAGGTAGGCGTAGGTTATTGCCGGCAATTGCGGCCTGAAACTAATTTCCTGGCGTTTGTCCAGGGAGACTTTGACCGACTCCTCCCCTTCTCCGCAGGAACAAAGAAGCACAGCTGCCAGGAGCATAAAAAGAGAGAAGAAAAATTTGGGCATGGATGTTCTCTGGTTGCAGTTATGGGGTAACGGCGTTGTGTGGCGTGCGGCCTCTGTGGACAAGGTTACGCAGAAAATACCTACTCCATTATCATCGGTGCGCGCTGGCTGGACTAAGCTTGTACGGTATTGGCGCGGCATGCTGTCATGCACCAGCGCTGTTCACGGCATAGCTTTCAGAGCATCCTGGCGGCTTGTGCATAGAGGGCATCAACCTCTTTTGGTGAGATCGCGGCCTTGATGGCAACGGCAATGAGGGCAATCCCGACAATATCAATGGCCAGTCGTGCCAGGGCAAAACGCGGACCAAGGGCGGCGCTCTCGAAAAGCAGCATGGGTAGTTTCGTTGTTGACCAGGCACCAATAAAAATAAGGATATTGGTAAAACTCGCTCCTTTTTTCATGAGCACCGCTGCCACGGGAAAAGCGCCATAGAGCGGGCCAGCAGCAAAAGAGCCGAAGAGGAAGGCCAGCAGTACGCCTTTGGCCCCGGAACCAGGCCCCATGTAACGCATCATCTGTTCCCGCGGGACCCATACGTCGAGCAGGCCGAGCAGGATGAAAATGGGTGGGATCACCAGCAGCATGGTCTCAGCCTGAAAGAGGAGCATCCCCGTCGCCTTGTGCTGATAGAGAGGCCAGGTGGCTAGAAAAATAGCAAAAAGTAAGGCCACGGCAAGGACGACCCCATAGCGGCGAACAATGGTATTCATAGGCCCACCACCCATCCGACAAAGACCGCCGCAACCAAAGAAAAAAGAAAGGCCGTGCCGTTACGGAGGAGCGCGGTGCGTTTTCCGAAGTATTGCATTTCCAGGGGCAAGGTCACTACGCCCACCATCATCAGGGTGGAGACAAAAGCGGCGATCTGCACCGTCCCGGCCCCATTGTGCAGGAGGGCGGCAGCGGCTGGAAAAGCCACGAACCCAGGAATCAAGGTAATCGCGCCGATAAGGGCTGCGATCAACACCCCGAAGACACCGGAGTCCTTGCCGATGACGAGCGAAACCGTTGAAGTATCAAGCACTGCGAGTGCAACCGAAACGAGCAGCAGGACGACGAGGAGTTGCGGCAAGATACCTTCAAAGGCCTTGTACGCTTTTCTGAGTGCCAGCGAGGTTTTCCCCCTGTTTTTCAAAAACGATGCGAGCAGGCAAAGCCCGGCAACAGCATACAAGATGAAAGTATCCATTTTTTTTATTTCCTGTCAGGGACAGAAGAGAGGTTCTGCTCTTTTGCAAGAGCAATGCTGCTCAGGGATGGGCGGTAAAGCTCTTTGTCTTCCTTGAGCTGAGCAAGAAGAAATAATCCGCAAAACGGCTCTTGCCAAGGGCAAAGGTACTCGGTCATCCCGCTCCGCCAGCTCCGTTTAACGGTTTTTCTTGCAAACGGGTTGCGTGAAATTCCCGAATCAGCTGGGCTAGGGCGGTCTGGCGCTTGGAGGTATCCTGGTTGCGCACTGCCATGGCCAGGGCCTGGCGTGACCCCACCAAAACCACCAGTTTTTTGCCACGGGTCAGTCCGGTGTAGATGAGATTGCGAAACAGCATGCGGAAATGCTGGCTCAGCACCGGAATAATGACCACATCAAACTCGGAGCCTTGCGATTTATGGATGGTGATCGCGTAGGCCAGGTCGAGTTCGACGATCTGGTCGCGGTTGTATTCGACCCGGCGCTGATCCGGGGAAAAGGCGACCTCGCAGGTGAGGTTGACATTGTCGATGGCCACAATCAGACCGATATCGCCGTTGAAGACATTCAGTTCATAATTGTTGCGACGGTGGATGACCCGATCGCCGGTGCGGAACAGGCGATCGCCGATGCTCAGTTCGGCTTTGTTGTCCGCTGGCGGATTAACGCTCTGCTGCAGCATCTTATTGAGGTTGGCTGCCCCCAAGGAGCCTCGAATCATCGGCGTCAGCACCTGGATCTCGACACCGACACCCAGATATTTCGGCACCCATTCCTGATAGAGTTTACGCACCACATCCAGGGCGGTGAGGCCGTAGTACAGCGAGGACCAGGGATGGGTCTTTTTGGCTAGAGCCAGGAGCTCTCCAGCCGCCGAATCAGCGGTGGCAAGCGCGCCCAGAGAGACATGACGAAACGGCTCGGGGATAGTGAAATCGTACGAAGATGCTCCTGTCTCATCCTCGGGGATCGTTGGATCATAGGGAGTCTGCGCAAACAGTAACTCGCGTTCCTCAATGCCGGCGTAATGCAGTTTGACCCGATTGACAAACTGGAGCTGCTGCTGAGTTGCATCGGCAGAATCGATGAAAAAACAATCTGATACCTTCCATAGCTCAGGTGACTTGAATGGTGACCCCAAAGACGGTACCTCACCGTGGTTGATCTGGTGAGCGGCGCTGATGATAGTTGACTGCTGCGCCTGGCGGAAGATAGTAGTCAGGCGGTAGCAAGGTATGCAGCCGCACTCGATCAGGTCGCGCAAGACATTGCCCGCCCCCACCGAAGGCAGTTGATCGGCATCGCCAATAAAGAGCAGAGCGGTTTCCGGTGCTACCGCCTTAAGCAGCGAGGCGGTGAGCGAGATATCGAGCATTGAGGTCTCGTCGATGATGAGAAAATCGGCCTGCAGTGGATTTTCCTCGCAGCGCTTAAACCCGGTACCCTGGAATTCAAGCAGGCGGTGAATGGTTTTGGCCGGCAATCCGATCACCTCACCCATCCGTTGAGCAGCCCGGCCGGTGGGTGCAGTCAGCAGGACCGAGAGATTGTTGGCCTGAAGGAGAGCGACGATCACCTTAGTGGTGGTGGTTTTGCCGCAGCCTGGTCCGCCGGTGAGGATCGAACATTGCTGATCGACCACCGTACAGACTGCCGCTGCCTGCTCAGGGCTGAGTGCCATGCCCTGGCCTTCGGTGTAGCGATGCATCCACGCGGAGATGCGACTGGCGTCGATGCGGCGTCTGCCAACCGCCGCAGCCAGACGCCGCGCCACATATTCTTCCTCAAAATAGAGCGACTTGGCATAATAGCAGGGCACAGGCTCCGCGGTATTCATGTCGGGCAGCACCCGTACCCGCAGCTGCCCCTCCTGCTGCATGGTTTCCAGGTGTGCAGGGATGGATTCGGCCAGAATCAGATTAAGCAACTCCTCCACTTGGGCGCTGATCTGATGACGGCTCAAATAGCAATGGCCCAGTTCCCTGGAGGCGGAAAGAATATGGCGGATGGCCGCCCGGATGCGGAGATCCGAGTCCGGGGCGAAACCAAGGGACAGGGCCACCCGGTCGGCCGTGAAAAAACCGATGCCGTAGAAATCAACAGCCAGTCGGTAGGGATTTTCCTGGACCTGTTGAATCGAGCGGTCGCCGTACTGCTTGTAGATGCGGACCGCAAACAGGGTGGAGATGCCGTGCGACTGGAGAAACATCATCACCTCGCGGATGGCCCGGTGCTCAAGCCAGGCCGCCTTGATCATGGCCACCTTTTTTTCGGCGATGCCGGGGACATCGGTCAACTGATCGATATCCTCTTCAAACACGGTCAAGGTGCGATCGCCGAAATGTTTAACGATACGCTTGGCAGTCTTGGGGCCAACGCCTTTGATCAGACCGGAACTCAGGTATTTTTCCAGGGCTCCGGCAGTGGCTGGTTTCAGTTCCGTGGCAAATCGGGCCTTGAACTGGCGGCCGAATCGGGGGTGGTGTCCCCAACTGCCTCCGAACTCCATGGTAGAGCCGGCAAAGACTCTGGTTTGATGGACAGTGACCGTCACCAGCTTACCAAAACCACGGAACGGCGTGACCTTAAGAACCGACCAACCAGTGGTGTCGTTATGATAGGTGACGCGCTCGACTATACCACTAATTTTTTCTTGAATTTCCGACTGTTCCACCCTTGATGACCCGGAATTGAAATTGTTTTCTTGTCTGATCGATTCAATGATGCTATATTTGCCGTATTCATACTACAAAATTGCAGTATGGTAAAGGAGTCATCCACCGAACAATTGCAGGAAAATGTTACAAAAGTGCTGGTGCAGATTCGGCCCACCTAACAGCGGGACGGCGGCGATATGGAGTTCGTCGGAGTCGACCAGAATCAGGTGCTTAAAGTCCGCATGACAGGAGCCTTTCCGGGCTGCCCGATTATCGCGGATCACCCCCCCAGAAAGGAATCGAAATAAAAATTCAAGAGTGTGATTCCTTCCATCCGGGCCGTTGAGGCGGTCGAACAGGAGGCTATAATTTTATGGGATTTCTCGAAAGTTTGCTCTGGCTGACATTGAATGTCTACCATGAGGCGCGTGGTGAACCGGAGATCGGTCAGTTGGCCGTGGCCCACGTCACCCTCAACCGGGCCATCGAAGAACGCAAAAGTATTGCTGATGTGGTGAGGGCACCCTATCAGTTCAGTTGGACCTTTCAAAAAAAATCGTATGTCCCTCTGGAAATGAATCCCTTGCAAGAAAGTCTGCGCGTTGCCCTCAAGGCCATGACCACTGCTGATTTTACCGAAGGCTCAACTTTCTATCACCGCGTGGATGTCGATCCGAAATGGACGGTCGGCAAATCCTTCATCGCCAAATACGGCTCGCATAAATTCTACCGTCATAACGATCCTCCTGTTTCGGCCATGGCTTTTTAAGCCGCCGTTCTTTCATTCAAACCCTATGCTTTATCCGACTATCGAATCCCGGAGTTGACAAAGGGGTCCGTCTCTTTTATAAATAGACCATCGCTAGGGGTGCAATCTCGCTGAGAGGAGTACATCCAACCCTATGAACCTGATCCGGGTAATACCGGCGAAGGGAAGCGGACAAGATAATAAACCTGGGTTATAATTCCCAGTTTTCCGGCCACCAAGCCGCTTGCCCTTCTCTTTGAGGACAAGCGGCTTTTTTTATTTGGGGTACTGGTTTGGAACTTATCATCAATGGACAGAATGAAACCGTCCCCCCTTGCACTATCTCTGAACTGGTGGTGCGCAAGGGGCTGGTGTCGGGAGTACTGGTTGTAGAGCTCAATCAGCAGATTATCAAACAGCAGCAGTGGCAGGCCATCCAGCTCAAAGAGAACGACCGGCTCGAGTTGCTCAGTTTTGTAGGCGGAGGTTGAACCATGAGAGACGATGTATTGCAACTGGGTGGCATTGCCTTTACCAATCGGCTGTTTACCGGCACCGGAAAATTTGCGGCCAATTCTCTGATTCCGAAGATGCTGGCAGCCAGCGGCTCACAAATGATCACCGTGGCCCTGCGGCGGATCGACGCCACGGCCCAGTCGGAAAATATCCTGGACTATATCCCTAAAAACGTCACCCTTCTGCCCAACACCTCGGGCGCCCGAACGGCCGAACAGGCAGTGCGTATTGCCCGCATCGCCCGAGAAGCCGGCTGCGGCGATTTTATCAAAATCGAGGTGATCACTGACATGAAATACCTGATGCCGGATAATTGGGAGACCCTGAAGGCCACCGAGATCCTGGCCAAGGAAGGGTTTATCGTCCTGCCCTATATCCTGCCCGACCTGCCGCTGGCCAAACGACTCGAATCGGCCGGTGCGGCGGCAGTGATGCCCCTCGGCGCGCCTATCGGCACCAACCGCGGGCTGGAGACCAAATCGTTACTCGAACTGCTGATCGAGAACTGCACAGTACCGGTGGTGGTCGATGCCGGTATCGGTCGTCCCTCCCAGGCAGCAGCTGCCATGGAAATGGGCGCCGACGCCGTGCTGGTGAATACAGCCATCGCCACGGCTAAGGATCCGGAAGCTATGGGTAGGGCCTTTAGCCTGGCGGTCCAAGCTGGGCGGACAGCCTATCTGGCCGAGTTGGCGGAACAGTCCGGTGTGGCTCGGGCCTCGTCACCGCTCACTGGCTTTCTCGATTAACAAAGCGCCATTCCAACATCCAGAGGATTGCCCCATGTCTTTTTATCAGATCGTTGAACAGTACCGGGGATTCGATTTCCAGCAGTTTTTCGAACAGGTGACCGATACGGACATCGAGCGCAGCCTTGCCCGGGATAAACCGGGGGCTATCGATTTCCTGACCCTCCTTAGCCCCCGAGCTGCCACGTATTTGGAGCCCATGGCCCACAAAGCCCATCAACTGACCGTGCAGTATTTCGGCCGCACCATTCAACTCTTTATCCCGCTCTACATCTCCAACCACTGTGCCAATCAGTGTGCCTATTGCGGCTTCAACCACGAAAACGAAATCATTCGCCGCAAACTGACCCTGGCGGAAATCGAGCAGGAGGCCCAGGCCATCGCCCGCACCGGCATGCAACATGTCCTTTTCCTCACCGGCGAGGCCCAGCACCTGACCCCCATGGAGTACCTGGTTGCGGCCGCCGAATGCTTGAAACGCCATTTCGCCTCGGTGGCTATCGAGGTCTACCCCCTAGAAGTTGATGAATATCATCGTTTACAGCAGGCGGGGGTTGACGGCATGACCCTGTTTCAGGAAACCTATGACGAGGCGGTATACAAGCGGGTGCATCGGGCCGGTAAAAAAATGGACTACCACTGGCGACTCAATGCCCCGGAACGCGCCGCTCAGGGCGGGATGCGGGTGGTCAATCTTGGCCCGCTGCTGGGCCTGGCCGAACCGCGCAGCGAGATCTTTTTCACCGGTCTCCATGCGCGTTACTTAGACGACAAGTATCTGGAAACTGAGGTGGCGGTCAGCTTGCCGCGCTTCAATGAAGCCGAGGGCGATTTTCAGCCAGACTTTCTGGTGGACGACAAAACCTTTGTGCAGTTCATGACGGCCCTGCGCATCTTTCTGCCGCGGGCAGGCCTGACCATCTCGACCCGAGAAAACGCAACCTTTCGCGACCATATCTTGCCCTTGGGGGCAACCCGCTATTCCGCGGGTTCCAGCACCGGGGTCGGTGGCTACGCAGACAACAAGGTGGAGCAGACACCCCAGTTCGAGATTACCGATAACCGCAGCGTCGACGAGGTGGCGCGGGCCATCGTCGCCCACGGCTACCAGCCGGTCTACAAGGATTGGGATCTGATCGCATGAAGGGTGGTGCATGAAGATCGGGATCGCCGGTGTCGGCGGCATCGGCTCCAACGTCGCGGTCAACCTGGTGCGTAGCGGTATTGAGGGGCTGAAAATAATCGACTTCGACCGGGTGGAACCGTCCAACCTGAACCGCCAGTTCTATTTCCAGGACCAGGTCGGCAGACTCAAGGTGGAGGCCCTAGCCGAAAATCTGCGGCGCATCCGGCCGGAGCTACTGATCGAGGTGGTGGCCGAACGGATCGTAGCCACCAATTGCCAAACGCTCTTTGCTGGCTGCGATCTGGTGGTTGAAGGATTCGACCGGCAGACGGACAAAAAAATGCTCGTGGAGACTTTGGACAGCAAGCAGATTGTGATATCTGCCTGTGGCATCGCCGGTTGCGAACTCAACGGTATCCGGGTGCGACGGCTCGGCAACTGTTGGATTGTGGGCGATTTCACCACTGACTGCGCCGACGCTCCGCTTTTCGCCCACAAGGTGGCAACAATCGCCAATCACATGACCCGACTCATTTTGCAAATAGGTACGTAGCATGGCAATACAACCATCCAGGAAACCCACTTTACCCGCCGGCGTCTATGGCATCACCGCCGAAAAGTTTGCTCTTGGCCGCAGTACTCTTGAGGTGGTGCAGCAGATGATCAAGGGCGGCATCAGTATCATCCAGTATCGCGAGAAACGGCCGCGTAAAAGTTTTAGTGCAATGCTTGAGGAATGCTGGGCCCTGCGGCAAGTCACCCGCGACGCTGGCGTGCTTTTTATCGTCAACGATTATGTGGATATTGCCCAGATAGTCGATGCCGACGGTGTTCATGTCGGTCAGGATGATTTTCCGGTAGCCGAAGTCCGCCGCCTGATCGGTCCGGACAAACTGATCGGCCTCTCCACCCACAGTCCCGAGCAGGCAGCCGCAGCCGTCCAGGTTGGTGCCGATTACATCGGGGTCGGCCCAATCTTCAGTACCCAAACCAAGGACGATGTCTGCGCTCCGGTGGGACTCGGTTACCTCGACCATGTGGTGCGGACCTGTCCCCTGCCCTTTGTCGCCATCGGCGGCATCAAAGAACACAATTTGAGGCAAGTCCTCGACCACGGCGCCAAGACGGTCTGCCTGGTCACTGAAATCGTCGGGGCCGCGGATATCGCGGCTACTGCATGCAGGCTGCAGACAGCCTGCATCTAAACCCCACAATCCAAACCCCAACATCCACTCAAGGAGAATCCTACCATGGCCCATGCAACCCAGATGGCTGCCGCCCGCCAGGGCGTCCTGACCGCACAGATGCAACAGGTGCTCAAAGATGAAACCATCCATGAGGATGACCTCATTACCCGAGTCGCTGAAGGACGGATCGTCATCCCGGCCAACCGCAACCATCTCAATCTCGTCGCGAAAGGGATAGGCGCCGGCCTGACCACTAAGATCAATGTCAACCTCGGGGTTTCCGAGGACTGCTGCAATGTCGAGAACGAACTGGGCAAGGTGCGCCGGTCGATCGAACTTAAGGCTGACGCCATCATGGACCTCAGCACCTTCGGCGATACCCGCGCCTTCCGCCGGCGGACTGTGGAAATCAGCCCGGTAATGATCGGCACCGTCCCTATCTACGATGCCGTGGCCCGCTACGGTAAGGACGTGGCCAGTATTTCGATAGATGATTTTTTCGATGTAGTGCGCATCCACGCCGAGGACGGGGTCGATTTCATGACCATCCATGCCGGCCTGACCCAGACGGCAGTGCAACGGCTGCGCAACACGCCCCGCCTCACCAACATAGTTAGCCGGGGCGGCTCGCTGCTGCTCGACTGGATGGTGACCAATAATAAGGAAAATCCCTTTTTTGAACATTTTGACCGACTGCTTGAACTCTGCCGACAATATGATGTCACCCTGAGTCTCGGCGATGGCCTACGCCCCGGTTGCCTGCGCGATGCCACCGATGCGGCCCAGATCCAAGAGCTGATCATTCTGGGCGAGCTGACCAAACGCTGCTGGCAGGCGGAAGTTCAGGTGATGATCGAAGGACCGGGGCATGTGCCGCTCAACGAAATAGTGGCCAACATGCAGCTGGAGAAAAAGCTCTGCCACGGGGCACCCTTTTATGTACTGGGTCCCCTGGTCACCGATGTCGCCCCCGGCTACGACCATATCACCTCGGCCATTGGCGGGGCACTAGCCGCAACCTACGGCGCTGATTTCCTCTGCTATGTCACTCCGGCTGAGCACCTGCGGCTGCCCGATGAAAATGACATGAAAGAAGGCATCATCGCCTCCCGCATCGCCGCGCATGCAGCCGATGTAGCCAAGGGCATCCCCAAGGCCATCGACTGGGACAATGCCATGAGTCTGGCTCGTAAGGAATTGAATTGGAACAAAATGTTCGAACTGGCCATTGACCCGGAAAAGGCCAAGGCCTACCGTGCCTCGTCCAATCCCCACGATCCGGAGGTCTGCACTATGTGCGGCGATCTCTGCGCAGTTAAACGTAGCCGGAAAATTCTTGAGGGAATATAAGAGTTCTTCGCTGTAGCAACCCGGAACCCTGTGATTGTGTAGAAACACGGTCACAGGGTTTTTGTGATATCACTTCTCAAACAAATTGCTAAACTGTTCCAGCCCCTCTTCCTTCAGCTTTTCCTTGGGCACAAACCTGAGGGCCGCAGAGTTGAGGCAGTAACGCAGGCCGGTGGGTGGCGGCCCATCCTCGAAAACATGACCAAGATGGGAATTGCCGTTTTTACTGCGCACCTCGGTACGAACCGTAAAAAATCCGACATCCTTCTTTGTCACAACATGGTCGGCAACCAGCGGTTTGGTAAAACTAGGCCAGCCGGTTCCGGAATCATATTTGTCTTTAGAACTGAAGAGAGGTTCGCCGGAGACAATATCAACATAAATCCCCTCCTTTTTATTGTCCCAGTAGGCGTTATTAAAGGGTGGCTCGGTACCGTTCTTCTGGGTGACCTCGTACTGCAGCGGCGTCAGGCGCTGTTTGAGATCCTGCGGATTGGCTCCTGGTAGCACCTTGGTATTGTTCTGCCAGGTCTTTTCCAGATAATTGTCCCGGCCGGAATGAGCGCGATAGTAGTTATAGCGGATCGGGTTTTTCTTAAAGTAATCTTGATGATACTCTTCAGCTGGGAAAAAACGGGGCGCTAACACAATAGGCGTTACCAGCGGTTTGGTGAAGGTCCCACTCGCGGCCAGAGCCGTCTTGGATTGTTCCGCCTGCGCACGTTGCTCTTCGCTGTAATAAAAGATGGCGCTGGAATAGGCATGACCGCGATCAACGAATTGCCCACCGGCATCGGTAGGATCGATCTGGTGCCAGAAGGTATCGAGCAGTTGCTGATACGACACCCGTTTCGGATCAAAAACAACTTCGACAACCTCGATATGGCCGCCGGCCACATAATTTTCATAGGTGGGATTCTCGGTGGCACCTCCTGCATATCCCGACTTGACTGAAATCACTCCATCGAGTTTTTCAAAAGGCGATTCCATACACCAAAAGCAGCCGCCGGCAAACATCGCGCGCTGATGTACCGGAGGCGCCTGTATCATTTCACTGGGTTGCACCTGAACAGAACCTCCTGTACCTCCTATCCCGTTATCAACAGCACAAATCATACCTGCGGCCAGCATACATACTATCTGTGAATATCTTCGTAAAAGGAACATAAGCTTGACTCCCTTTATTTAACTGATTGCTGAGAACCATTCCTGCCTGATATAATAAGAAGATTCATTACAAGCGCAATCGTTAACCAAGTCAAAAGAGCGCCTCGCTGGAAGAGAAGTCCCCCATCTCTGAGGGTGAAAAGGCTCCAAGTCTTCAGGGTACGTTGAAATATTACAGGTATCGATGTAAGATAAAACGTTTACGTCACCTCCTCCATGAAAAGATACCCGCTGGTGCGAGATGAGTGACACGTTAACGCTTTACAAATCCCCTATAGGGTTGAGTTTTAGGTGTAGTAGCTGAAATGGAAAAAGTTCCCGACACGAGCGATCAACAGCAGAGTACCCCTCCTGCCAAGGCCAGCAGCAACGAATCGTTTATCTTTCTGGATACGCGCGGCAAACGTTGGCCCAGGTTAAAACGCATCATGTTTGCAGTGGGAGGCCTTTTATTCATTGGCATGATTCTGTTTGTACAGTCCCTGTTTGTACCTTCCCAACTCACACTCCCCCCCGCAGTAGAACAATTAAAGTCCCGACTGAAGACCGCTCTTCAATTTAAAAAAGCTCAAGCTAGACAGAAGGCAGCACGGCCACTGTGGCTGGATTTTGCCAAACGCCAGAGCAGCAACAAAGCAGCCCCACGATCAAGTGCGGCTCAAAAAAACAGTGCAGCACCCCTAAAAAAAATACCGATACCAAATCCTGTTTTTGTGAAAGAGATCCGACTTGGGTTTTATGAAAGCGGGGATCCGGAAAGCTTTGATTCCTTCAAGACCAATGCCAGCAATCTAACCCATCTCTGCCCGGACTGGTTAACTGTTGAGGATGGTCTCGGCAAACTCAACATCTCAAAAGAGCAGAATGTCCTTGATCTCGCCAAAGACCAGGAAATTATATTGCTCCCTCTTCTCCGTAACCAGGACGATCGAGACACCTGGGTGCCTGAGGCGGTGGAGGGAATCATCAATGGTCCGGTCTCCAGGCAAGATCAGTTTATAGCAAACCTCAAAGACGCGCTGAAAGGCATGGATGCGGGCGGGGTGGTTATCGATTGGCAACAAGTCGACCCTTCCTATCGTAACGCCATGACGGCCTTCCTCAGCAAGCTCGCTATGGCACTGCATGATGATTCCATGGAGTTGTGGCTTTGCGTTCCAGCAGGCATGGAACTTGATATCTTTGATTTAGACCTCCTCTCTCAGCATCTCGACCATTTTGTGGCTATGATTCACGATGAAAATGGCGAGACTGATCCACCTGGCCCGATTGCCTCGCGGGAATTTTTCAATGGCTGGCTTGCCACCCTTGTTGATGGCTATGGCAAACCGTCACAATGGGTCATTGCCCTGGGTTCTTTTGGTTACGATTGGACTGAGGGGGATAAGAAAGCAGAAACGGTTAGTTTCGAGAATGTAATGAATCGAGCCAGCCGTTCCTCAATTACATCCTGCGATTTTGATGCCCCGGCCTACAATCCCCATTTTGTCTATGAAGACGGCGCATCCGCCCATACCGTCTGGTTTTTGGATGCCATCACGTTCTTAAATCAATTGATGACAGGAAGGGAACACCATGTCGGAGGGATTGCCATCTCGAGGCTTGGTACCGAAGACCCCGACATCTGGGATGTCCTGGAATTTGACACAACCAAACCTCTGGACCAGGAAGACCTTGCCAAACTCGAGACGATCAAGCCTGGCAATACCGTTACCCAAATTGGCAAAGGCAACCTTGTCACTATAGCCGACGAACGTACCGACGGGACTCGACGCATTACTATCGATAATAAAAATAAAACAAAGCCGCTGGCCACTGAGGTTTACTATAAATTCCCTAGTTACCTCACGGTGGTGCATCAAAGCAGAGGACCGCTTGATGCTGTTTCTCTCACCTTTGATGACGGCCCTGATTCCAAATGGACGCCACAGATTCTTGACATCCTCAAAGCTAAAGGAGTCAAAGCTACTTTTTTTGCGGTTGGCGCCAACATGGAGAAGTATCCCAATATCGTCAAGCGAATTGTCGACGAAGGCCACATGATTGGTGTCCACACCTACAGCCATCCGAATATCGCATTGGTATCAGAGGAGCGGGCCCACCTCGAATTCAATGCAACCCAGCGATTGACTGAAACTATAACCAACCATTCCACCATTCTCTTCCGACCTCCTTATAATGCCGACACCAACCCCCGTGAACCAGAAGAGCTTGTGCCCATAAAGCTTACGCAGGAAATGGGCTATATCACCATCACGGAAGATATTGACCCGGAAGATTGGTCGGAGCCAGGGGCCGATGCAATACTTGAGAGGATTAAAAAAGGCCGCCTTCAAGGGGGCAGTATTGTCCTCCTTCATGATGCTGGCGGTGACCGACGGCAGACAGTGGAAGCCCTGCCCAGTATTATCGATTATTTAAGAAAAAGGGGTGATGCAATACTCTCACTCCCCGAGATGCTGGGGATACCGTCAGAACAGTTGATGCCGCTTGTTCCACCAGGTCAACAACATGTAACGAGGATGATCAGCGAAGGCGGATTCATGACCATCCATAATGTGGCGAATTTTTTCTGGGCCTTCATGATCGTGGCCACTTGCCTGATTCTTTTAAAAACTTTCATTGTTTCCTGGTTGGCAATTCGCAGCCGAAGGGCTGACGATACCACCCCGCTGGCACAACTCGACTCGTCTGCCTGGTGTCCACCGGTAAGTGTGCTGATAGCTGCGTACAACGAAGAGAAAGTTATCCACGAAACGTTGCTAGCTGTTTTCAAAACCAATTATCCCGGCCAGATCGAGGTGATCGTGGTCGACGACGGATCAATGGATACAACAGCGGAAATTGTTACCGGGATGGAACGAGACGAGGGACGCATCCGCCTCATCCGCCAAGTTAACCTTGGCAAAGCCATAGCTTTACGAACCGGTCTCGAGGCTGTCAGCCACGAGATTGTGATCAGCCTTGACGCGGACACGCAATTCACGCCCGATACTATTGGCGAACTCGTTCGACCGTTTGCTGATCCTCATGTCGGCGCTGTTTCTGGGAGGGCAAGGGTCGGCAATCCCAAGACACTGTTCGCCCGGTTCCAGTCGCTTGAATACACCTGCGGGTTTAATTTAGATCGCAGGGCCTATCACCAATTAAATTGCATTACGGTTGTACCCGGCGCTGTCGGCGCTTTCAGATTGAGTGCAATCCAAGAGGCGGGGGGCATCAGTACCGACACCTTAGCTGAAGATACCGACCTCACCTTGAGTCTGCATAAGTGCGGTTACAAAATATGCTATACATCCCGTGCCGTTGCCTGGACCGAAGCCCCGGAGACCATAAAAGCCTTTGCAAAACAGCGGTTCCGCTGGGCATTCGGGACCTTGCAGTGTCTCTGGAAACACCGGGAGCTGCTCTTTAACTCTCAACATAAAGCGCTCGGCTGGTTTAGCCTCCCGAGTGCATGGTTTTTTAATATCCTCCTGGTGGCGATTGGTTCCATCATTGATGGTATTTTGCTTTTTTCTTTGATTGTAAGTCCTGCCAACACTATCCTCTATTTCTATTTTTTCATTTTTCTATTCGCGGACCTGCTGTTGGCAGCGGTTGCCTGCCTTATAGAAAAAGAGTCTTTCAAACAGATCTGGCTTGTTTTGCCCATGCGGTTTGTCTACCGACCCGTTCTCAGTTTTGTGGTAGCCAAGGCTATTATCAGAGCGAGTAAAGGCGTGCTCGTCGGTTGGGGCAAACTTGACCGAACGGCTTCGGTAATTTACAAGGCCTAAACCCCTGAGACCATGAAGCACATGACGACTGCACGTCTCCTCTGGAGAACCCAAGCCTTTCTTATTTTGCTCCCAGTTTTGTTTTTCGTTTTGGCCTTATGCTCCGGATGCCAAAAAAACGACGATCCCGACAAACAAAAAAACACCGCCAATGCTATAAAAGATGGCCCCGTAACGCTTAGTATGCCGAGTACCTCAGCGTATACCGGAGCCTATGTTGATTTCGGTGAAGGCGAAAGCAACGTGACCTTTGAGGCGCTCACACGCTTTGAGCAGATGACCGGGAAGCATCTTGCGGTGATCGCTTTGGGTAATTTCTGGGGGGATCAAGGCTTCCCCACTAAAACATTAGCAATTATAAATGGATACGGTGCAGTACCGCTTATTTTCTGGTCGCCCTGGGATAAACCCTATGTAGAAAATGCTACAGTGCCTGACCGCTTCAATCTCCCGAACATCCTGGCCGGCAAATGGGATAAATATATCGATCAGTGGGCTGATGCGGCGCGAAACTACGGCAAACCCATTCTGGTGACCTGGGGCCTGGAAATGAATGGTACCTGGTTTCCCTGGTCAGGAATTTTTCATGGGGGCGGCAAAGTTATAGGCAAAAAAAACGGTCAGCCACTCTATGCAGGACCTGAACTGATAAAAAAGACCTACCGTTATGTGGTTGACCGGGTGCGGGCCAGAAAGGCGGATAACATTCTCTGGGGGTTTCATGTCAACAATTTTTCCTCCCCTCGTGATTCCTGGAACAAGATTGCCAATTACTATCCAGGCACGAACTACGTCGACTGGCTTGGGCTGAGTGTTTATGGCAAGATGGCCAAAAAGGAAGGGTGGGCCCCTTTTAATAATGTTATGGATGAACCGTATCAGGAAATCTGCCAGTTGGATGCTCGTAAGCCAATCATCCTTGCGGAATGGGGGGTCGGTGAATTCCCGCCGGGTGATAAAGCAGGATTTATAGCAACGGCCTTTGCCGACATACCAACCAAATATCAGCGAATTCGAGCCGCTGTCTATTGGCATGAACGCTGGGAAAATAAAGATGGTACCTACAGTAATCTTCGCGTCAACTCATCGCCCGAGGCGCTGCAGGCTTACCAGACCGGTGTTGCCGCCCCTTACTGGATTGATCGGCCACAATTTGAACCAGTGTCAAAAACCAAGTGAGCTCAAAATAATGGCCCACTCAGACCTCTCTCACGCTTGCCACCAGTAACAACGAACTCAACCTATTGATCGACTTTTTAGCAGGGTGTCACTAATCCTCTGGCTGTCACCTGTCGGGAAATTCATAAGGAACCAACAGGTATTTCTCGTCCCCTCGTCCTCTGTCGCTGTTTTTTGGCAAGACCGATGACCTGGATCGCCTGGACGGCGATCTCTTCAATCGATCGCCCCTCGACGTTCAAGATTTTGATATTGTGCCGCATAAACAGCTGGTTGGCCTGCTGCAGTTCACGGGTGCAATTGGCAATGCTGGCGTAGGTAGAGCCGGCATATCGCTTTTCCCGGATGTTGTGGAGGTATTGAGGCGAGGCGGTCAAGCCCACAACCCGTTTACGGTTGCGAACAATATCCTTAGGTAGTTCATACTGTTCAAGATGGTCAGCGGTCAGTGGAAAATTGGCAGCCTTCATTTCCATATGGGTGGCCAGATAGATACTGACCGGAGTTTTACCGGAACGAGAGACGCCGATGAGAATAATCTCCGCTTCGTCGTACTCTGCAGTCCTAGTACCGTCATCGTGCTCCAGGGAAAAGTGGATGGCATCCACCCGTTTATCCATTTTAGAGATGGTGAAATGCCTGGAATAACCCGGTTCCCGTAGAGCCCTTGTATCCAGGGCCTTTTCAAGCAGTTCCAGGGTATTGAGGAAAATGTCGAAAAATTTTACCTGCGGGCAGTTGAAAATATCTCTGGTTTCCTGGTCCATGATGGTGCAGAACACTAAGGGCTGACCGCCTCCTGATTGCTGGAGAATATGGGCCAAAGCCTTTTTGGCATCATCAGGGGTGTGGATAAAGGAGATTTTCTCCTCACGAAACCGAATTTCCTGAAACTGGGCCAACAGGGCTTTACCCATGTCTTCCGCAAGGATAGCAGTAGAGCCGGAAACATAATAAACGTCTTGGGTCGTGGTCGTGCTCATAGGTGCTATTTCCGTTTATGGCAAAAGAGACAGCGATATTTTGGGGGATGCTTTTCGGGCAGCGGTGCCTGACCTTGTGGATTGTGGCAGGTCTCGCAAAATTGTTCTGCTTCTTTTTTCCCCATAGTCATAAAACGTTCATGATTCTGGTCATGGGGCAGCAACGTCGTGGTTTCAGGGGGCGCAAAGAAGAGAAAAAGAAGAACACCGCCGCAGCCTGCCAGGAAAAGACCATTATAGAGGATGTTTTTTTGTCTGGTGGTCATAACTTCCAGTAAGGATACGAGGACGCCCGGGAGCGAGAGAAGAATCTCTCTACTCTGCCATTTCCAGGGTATGAAAATCAAGCATTTTCAAACGCAACAGCACGGCCAGCACTTCTATCATCAGGCCGCAGAGAGCGCGCTGCTGCCTCGCCAGATTTACAATCTGCTGATGCTGTCGATGTTTTTTAACAAGTCCGGTCAATTCGGTGGATGCATATCCCGGATTGAGGATCATGCGAGCCACAGCCTGGCCGGAGACCAGCGCCGGATAGATGCCCTCTCCGGTGAGCCCGGAGGCCAAGCCGGCAGCATCGCCGACCAGCCAGGTACGACCAAAGCGGACGCCGCGATAATCGAAGTTGACCAGTCCGGCATGGATAGTTGCCGGATTGAGCCGAAAGCCCAGATTTTCGGCCCACTGCAGCAGCCGTTTCTTCAAAACCAGCGCAGGCAGGTTGCGGACATCGCCATAAGCACCGATGGAAACGACTTCAGCATGTGGAAATATCCAGCCGTATCCGTAACCGAATAGCTTGGTATGGAGATGCCACTCCATTTGCGGGTACTCACCAGGGAGCATGCAGTTAAGACCGATCCCCATGGCGCTGGAAGGCAGGCCGAGAAAGCGGCGAACCAAGGAATTCGATCCATCGGCGCCCACCAGATGATCAAAACATATCTCTATCCGCCGGTCACCCTCGATCTCCAGCACCGCCTGGTTTTTCCCCAAGGCCAGCGCCCGAGTATTGGTCAAGATGGTTACTCCGGCTTCCCTGGCCTGTTCTGCCATCCATTGCCCGAGTCGCTCCCGGCTGACCGTAGCGATGATCGGGTTTTGCTCAGCCACCACAACCCGCTGGCAGCGCGTAAAGATATGTTGTTCAGGGAACCTCTGCTCGATCAGGGTTGGTGGGACAAACGCAAGCAGCCCATTCCAGGTAATACCGCCGGCGCAGACCTTGGGACCAATCATTGCCTTTCGTTCCGCCACAACGACCTTAACCCCGTGTTGGGCCAGCAGGGTGGCACATGCGAGTCCACCAGGCCCGCCACCGATGATCAATGTTTCTGTTGTTTCCCGCATGCTGTTCAGTGTCCAGGTCTAGGGTTACGCAGATTAATGCCAACAGGATAATATCGCCTAATACTTGCTTTCATCGGGTCTTTACGATAGTTTTGACAATACATAATCAACGGAAGTCCGATCCATGCTGATCTTTAAAGAGTAGAAGCCTGGCGGAAGTTACTTTCTATCTCTCATAAAATGACTCGTAGCGCACATGCCATGATGCTGATAGGTTTGTGCAACAAACAGTGTACGTCTTTGTCTCCGATTGCGCTCAATTTTAACGAAGTGAGCCGTAGTACTATTGAGTGACGCAGGCATTATCTCCGTGCAGTTGTTTTCTTAGGATAGCGGTTGTTTATTAATCAAGACTTTTTAGAATAACATTTCTCCAACAATAGGTTCTCCTGTGACAGCACACAAAAAAGAAACGTTTCTCAACGACTATACCCCTCCCGCCTATCTGGTTGACAGCATAACCCTGCGAGTCGAACTCGATCCCCATGCAACCCGAGTGCATGCCAGGTTGCAGTGTCGCCCCAATACCAAGGATCGCCCGTCGCTGGTACTTAATGGCAAACGGCTGCAACTCATACGGGTGGCGCTCGACGGTACCGTGCTCGCCCCCGACCAATACAATTATGCCGACAACAGATTGGTGATCAGTCAGGTGCCGGAAGAACCGTTCCTGGTGGAGATCGACACCATCATAAATCCGGCAGATAACACTGCCCTTGAGGGACTGTATCTTTCCTCAGGTAATTACTGCACCCAGTGTGAGGCCGAGGGTTTTCGCACCATCACCTGTTTTCCCGATCGCCCTGATGTGATGACCGTGTTCACCACCACTGTAGTCGGCGACAAGGCAACCTGTCCGGTGCTGCTGGCCAACGGTAATCTCATCGACCGGGGTGACCTAGCTGGTGGCAGGCATTACGCTACCTGGTACGATCCTTTCCCTAAGCCCTGCTATCTTTTCGCCCTGGTCGCCGGCTCACTGGTCCGCATCAGCGACACCTTTACCACCCGCTCCGGGCGGGAGATCGACCTCCACTTCTATGTCGAGCAGCGCAATCGAACCAAATGCAGCCATGCCATCCGTTCGCTGCAGGCGGCCATGCAATGGGATGAGGAACAGTTTGGCCGCGAGTACGATCTCGACACCTATATGATCGTGGCTGTGGACGACTTCAACATGGGGGCCATGGAGAACAAAGGGCTCAATGTCTTTAATTCCAAATATGTATTAGCCCTGCCCGAAACCGCAACCGACATCGATTATGAAGGGATCGAAGGAGTGATTGCCCACGAATATTTCCATAACTGGACCGGTAACCGCGTTACCTGCCGCGACTGGTTCCAACTCAGCCTCAAGGAAGGGCTGACCGTTTTCCGTGACCAGGAATTCACCGCAGACAAGACCTCACGACCGGTAAAGAGAATTCAGGACGCCAATACTATCCGCTCCTTCCAGTTTCGTGAGGATTCCGGTCCGATGGCGCATCCGGTCCGGCCACCTTCGTTTGTTGAGATCAACAATTTCTATACCCTGACGGTCTATAACAAGGGGGCTGAGGTCATCCGCATGCTCCACACCCTGCTTGGCCCAGAAACTTTTCGCCGGGGTATGGATATCTATTTCGAGCGGCACGACGGCCAGGCCGTGACCTGCGACGACTTTATCGCGGCGATGGAGGCCGCCTGGGGCAAGGATCTGCGTCAATTTAAACTCTGGTACAGTCAAGCCGGAACCCCGGAATTGACGGTGCACGCTGACTATAACGAAGCAGCACAGCAATTAACCCTCAGTGTCGCGCAGTTTTGCCCGGCGACCAGGGAATCCGTGTTAAAGCAACCTTTTACCATGCCGCTGGCGGTTGGCCTGCTTGATGACCAGGGTGCATCGATTCCTGTGGATCCATCCATTCCTGAAGCCATTACCACGGTGCTGACCCTGTCGGCGCAAAAGCAGGACTTTATCATTCCCTGCATCAAAAGCCGGCCCACGGTTTCCTTTCTCCGTAACTTTTCAGCACCGGTACGAGTCCGATTTGCACAGTCCAGCGAAGAATTAGGACGACTGATGGCCCACGATCCCGATCCGTTCAACCGCTGGGATGCGGGACAGCAGCTGGGGTTGCGCTATATTCTTGAACAGATCGAGCACTATCAGCAAGGCGAGAATATTACCATACACGGGCAATTGGTCGAGGGGATGCGCAATTTACTGATCGATCAGCACAATGATCCGGCCTTCCTCGCCATAGCCCTGACTCTGCCTTCGGAAAACTGGATCAGCCAACAAATGGAGATCATCGATCCGGTGGCGGTTTTTGCCGTTCGCCAGCAGTTCCGCGGCCTGCTCGGTCGGGCCCTGCGCAATGAACTGCAGCAGCGTTACGATGCCTTGCGGCCTACTGGGCCTTACCATTACAATGCTGTCGATGCTGGCAAACGAACCCTGAGAAACAGCTGCCTGGCCTATCTCCTTGCCCCGAATCAGGATGGTACTCTTGATCCCACGCTCCTGCACATGGGGCTGCAGCAGTATGCGACCAGCGACAATATGACCGATTGCATTGCTGCCCTCAATGGAGTAGTCAATGCGAACTTTGATGGCGGCTCCACGCTGCTTGCCGATTTTTACAGCAAGTGGCAGCATGACCCTCTGGTGGTCGACAAGTGGCTGATCCTACAAGCTGGTTGCAGCCTGCCAGGCACCCTGGATCGAGTTAAGCTACTGACCACGCACCCGGCATATTCCATCAAAAACCCCAACAAGGTGCGGTCCCTGATTGCCACTTTCTGCTCCACGAACCACAGCCAGTTTCACGCCGCCGACGGCGCTGGGTACGCCTTTCTCGGCGACCAGGTGCTTTTGCTCAATGGTCTCAATCCGCAAATAGCATCGCGGATGCTCACCCCGCTTACCCAGTGGCGCCGATATGATACCGCCCGACAGCAACTGATACGGACCCAGTTGGAACGAATCGGTAACCACGCGACCCTCTCCGACGATGTAAAAGAAATTATTGAGAAGTCGTTGAGCTAATAATACACCCTCCTAGAAAAACAAACCCGCCGCATCCTCTATCTATCGGGTGCGGCGGGTTTGAACCAGAAAAATTATGCCCTTCCTCACGGTGGTTTAACCCGCGTTTCGTCATCCCCTCTCTTATAAATCGCTAAAATCTTTGCGTAGTGCATCAAGCTTCTTTTGATAATCCTGACAGTCGCCATACTCTAAAAATTTATAATAGCGACTATGCATAACCGCTAATTTCCTGGCATGTTTAATGGGGCACCAATACTGCTCGGTCCTAGCTGCTATTTCTTGAACATATGCAATCAATCCATTGAAATATTCACAATAAAAACAATTAACCTTCTCCAAAAGATTCAAATATCCCAAGCGATGACGATCGATGACGATATATTCACTTCTTTTAACAGTAGGAATTTTGTAAATTTTAAACGATATAAATTGATATATAGATAATGAAACATCCATTAATAAAGCAGGGATGATGCATGACCAGATGAATGGAACAGTTATTATGTTTAACAATCCTGTATTTGCAATGTAGGCTGAAACTTTGACAACAAATGACTTTTGGTACTTCCTTGCTTCCTTTTCAAAAACAACTCTTTTACCTCTAATTTTATAAAAAAATTCATTCTCCTTTTTTTGCATTTCAACAAACAATTCTTGTTCAAGCTTTTTTATTTCTATTACAATGTCCTGGATTTTGTCCATGTTGGTATTAGTGTCTCGTGTAAATTGATGTTCGAAATATTCTTATATGTAACAATATCTTGAAAAGATAAAAGAAAATACGACCAATAGTAGCACTATGATACTGTGCTGAAGCAAAAGATTGAACCTTACCTAAAAAATGAAGTCGCATTACCAATGATTCATTGTGTTGGTCAAGAATACTGCACCTACACGCTGTTAAAGCCTCCCCAATTCACGTTGCAAAAAAATAAATATCAGCTTGCTCGCAAAGGGAAGTTAAAATTCCATCACAAAACTATAAACCCCTTCTTCCAGGTTGCTCTTCACTTTTAACCCTGAGTGGTTAAAGACGGCCTGCATCCGTTCGTTTTCGCGCAGCACCTCGGCAGTGAAACCGGCGATGCCGTTGCGCTTGGCAATCTTGACCAGATGCTGAAAGACAAAGGTGCCCAGCCCCTTACTCTGCCAGCCGTCGCGAACTACAAAAGCGACCTCGGCCAGATTGGTCTTTTCGTTGAGGTAGTAGGTGCCGACCGCGACGATTTGCTCGCCGTGGGCCTCGGGGATCGTTCCCACCACCGCTACATCCCGGCGGTGATCGATATAGACGAAGTCCTGGATCTGGCGCGGCGTGAAACGCTGCTGGTGGCTCATGAACCGGTAGTAGATGGTCTCCTGGCTGAGGTTGTAGACCAGATCGCGCATGTGCGGTTCATCAGTGGGCTTGATGGAGCGAAATTCCACCTCAATCCCGTCTTGCATGAGAAAGGACGCCCTGATTGACGCCTCCACCGGCGTCATGAAACGATTGCTGAAGCGGGCCAGGCCGGGACGCAGATATTTGGCAGTCACTGCATCGCGGAACAGTTGCTCCCGGAAATCGGGATGCGCTATGGAGATCAGAGCCATGACTCGCTCCTGGATCGATTTGCCGTGGAGATAGGCCACGCCGTACTCAGTGACCACATAGTGGACGCTGCCCCGGTTGATGACCACCCCTGAGCCGGGTTGCAGAGTGCAGACAATCCGCGACTGGTCCCCCTCTTTGTTCAGCGATGGCAGGGTGATGATCGCCCTGCCCGCCTCGGACCTGGCAGCGCCGCGGTTAAAGTCGATCTGTCCGCCGATGCCCGAGTAGAAGCGACCGCCCACCGAGTCCGAGCAGACTTGACCGGTAAGATCGATTTCCAACGCCATGTTGACCGCCACCATCCGCTTATGTTTGCCGATGACATTGGCATCGTTGATGTACTCGGTCGGCCGGAAGCTGAACAGAGGGTTGTCGTCGATGTAATCGTAGAGTTTTTTGGTACCCATACAGAAACTGGCGGTGATTTTGCCTTTATCGATGGATTTCATCGCTCCGGTCACGGCTCCGGACTCGATCAAAGAAATGATGGAATCGGAGATCATTTCGGTGTGAAAGCCTATATCTTTACGATCATGAAGATATTCCATCACCACCTGCGGGATGCGGCCATAGCCGGGAACCCTCCCCAATCCCAGCTCGATGGTCGATCCGTTGGGAATAAGGGCCGCCACCGTTTGGGCTATTTTGCGGCTGATCTCGTCGGGTTTATGCAGTTCTCGTTCGAGAATAGGTCGGTCCACCGGCACCAGGAGGTCGAGGTCGTTGACGTCAACCTGCGTGTCGCCGTGGGTCCACGGCATATGGGGATTAACCTCGGCGATAACCAGTGAGGCATTTTCCGTGGCGCTGCGGACGATGTCCACCGAGATACCCAAACTGACCCGACCATGGATATTGGGAGGGGTCACCTGAATCAGGGCGATATCGATGGGCAGACTGCCGGAATCAAACAGCTTGGGCACGTCGGACAGTAGAATCGGGGTGTAGTCGCCAAAACCTTCCTGGATGACGTCTCGGATATTGGAGCTGATGAAAAAGGAGTTGATCGCAAAACTCTCCGACATCTTTTTGTCGGCATACGGCGCATCGCCTTTGGTGATCAGCTGGATAATCTCGACGTTAGAAACCGCCCGGGCTCGCCCGGTCATAGCAGCTATCAACTCCTGCGGCGCGCCACATCCCGTGCCGATAAACACCCGATGTCCCGACTTGAGGTGGCTCAGTGCCTGGGTCGGGGTGGCGATCATATCGCTGTAGAGTTCCTGCCAGTCCTTCTCGTATTCCATGAGCAAATCCCTATTGATTCTGTGGATAAAACACCGGCATGCGGCTTATCGTTGGTCAAGCAGCGGCGCAAAGGTCATACTGGCATCGACCACCACCGGCTCGTTACCGACCTCGCCGACAATCAGCGGATTGATTTCCAGATCAAGAATCTGAGGAAAATCGGTGGTCAGCTGGCTGATGCGCTGCAGGGCCACGGCAATGGCGTGGATGTCGAACTCCTTAAGGCCCCGTTTGCCTTGGAGGAGTTCATAGGATCGGGTTGACTTGAGCATCTGCACGGCCTCATTCTCGGTGATCGGAGCGAGATGGAAGGTGACGTCCTTCATCACCTCGACAAAGATACCGCCCAGACCAAACATCAACATGGGACCGAACTGGGGATCGCGGGTCATACCGATGATCACCTCCAGCCCTTTTTCCGCCATCTTTTCTACGTAAATGCCGCCGATGACGGCATTGGGGGCATGCTTGTTGATACGCAGCATCATCAGGTCAAAGGCGTCGGCCACTTCCTGGGCCGATCCGAGATTGAGCCGGACACCGCCGAGGTCTGATTTGTGGACGATGCTTGGCGAGATGATCTTGAGCGCTACGGGAAAGCCGATGAATCGGGCAATCTCCACCGCCTCTTCGGGTGTGGAGGTCAGCCGTCCTTCCAGGATATGAAAGCCGTAAGCCTTGAGAATATCTTTTGATTTGACCTCGCCCAGCCGCAGACGGTTGGTCCGCTGCCGCCGGGCAATGGTGCGCTCAACCCGACGGCGATTGACCGGGAAACGGACCACATGGCGGGCAGGCCGGTTCTTCCACACACCGTATTCGTGCATGGCTTTCAACGCCCCTACGGCCCTTTCCGGTGACTCGAAAAAAGGCAGTCCTGCTGCCGCCAGTTCCTTACGAGAGGGCATAATATCGCTGCCGCCCAGGAATGCGGCCAGAACCGGGGTCGTGCCATCAAGGTGGGCAACAATAGCCCGGACCGTTGCTGCGGGCTCGGTCATGTACTGCGGTGCCAGAACCACAAGGATGGCGTCGATGGCGTCGTCAGCCACGGCGATGTCAATAGCAGCCGCATAATGGCGCGGCTCGGCATCGGCGGAAATATCGATAGGATTGTCGATAAAGGCAGCTGCGGGCAATTGGGCACGCAGTCGCGCCGCCAGTGGGTCGCTCAAGGGGGGAACGCTCATCCCCGCCTTTTCGACCGCATCGGCGGACATAGTGCCGGAACCGCCGGAATTGGTAATGATCAGCACCCGATCGCCCTTTGGGGTCGGTTGCAGGGCTAGCGCAGTAGCATAGTCAAAAAGCGCCTCAAAGGAATCGGCCCGACAGATGCCGGCGCGCTTGAAAGCAGCACCGTAGGCCGTGTCTTTGCCAGCAAGCACACCGGTATGGTTGGACGCGGCTCGCGAGCCGGCACTGGTCGTTCCTGCTTTAAGGATGACCACTGGTTTTCTGCTGCTCGCCTCTTCCGCCGCCTTAACAAATTTGTCGCCATCGCTGATATCCTCAAGGTAGCCGACGATAACCCGGGTTTCTTCGTCATGGGCTAGGGCGGAAAGGATGTCGACTTCCGTAATATCAGCCTTGTTGCCGATCGAGATGGCCTTTGAAACCCCGAGTTCACGCTCGTCGGCGATATCCATCATGGCCGTGCACAGGGCGCCCGACTGGGAAAATATTGCCAGTTGCCCCGCCTGCGGCAGTCTTTTTGAAAAAGAGGCATTAAGGTCAATAGCTGTGTTGATCACGCCCAGGCAATTGGGGCCTAGCAGCCGGACGCAGCCCTTGCTGCAGATCTCGATCAACTCGTCTTCAATGGCCCTGCCCTGCGGTCCGCTTTCCTTGAATCCCGAAGCCACAACCACAATGGCTCCAGCTTTTTTCCTGACCGCCTCCCGGGCGGCTGCCGGCACCATCTCCGCCGGTACCGCGATCACCACCATATCGATCAGATCGGGATAGTCGGCTATTTGCGGGTAGACCTTTAAACCGAGCAACTCGCCCCCGGACGAGTTGACAGGGATGATGGGGCCTTTAAAACCGCTCTGCACTAGGTTGCTCACTATGTAGTGGCCCACCTTGCCGACGGTCTTGGATGCCCCGATCACGGCTATGGCCCGGGGAGAAAAGAGTCTATCCAGCATATCTACCTCGTTTATGCAGTTATCTCAGGAATATGGATGGTAAAACCGGCAGCAGCGAGGGTCTTGTAAACAGACCGGACATTATAGGTTTTGATGCGCAAAAAAATCATACGTCTGGTTTGGCAGGAACCATCCGATCGGACCAAGCGGGTGAACTGCACCTGTGTTTCTTCCAGCAACTTGACCAGTTTACTCAAAGCCTGCGGATCCTCGTTATCTTCAATTGAAATCAAAACCGACCCCTTTTCACCAAGGCCAAAGAGGCAACGGTAGGCCTTCATCAGATCCCCGATGGTGAAGATGCCGACCACCTTTTCCTCCTCATCAACTACCGGGAGTGCGCCGATCTTGCGCGACTGCAACAGGAGCAGCGCATCATCCAGAGTTGACAGCCGGGACACCGACAGGCAATCCTTGGTCATAACAACCGAAATTTGCGTATTTTTCACCCGCTCCTCGACGTTATTCCGCTCCTTACTCCGGGCTACGGAGGAGGGCCGGGCCGAGCGCAGATCCCGATCGGTCAATATCCCTTGGAGAATGCCCCGCTCGTCAACCACCGGCAGGTGCCGAATATTATGGTGTTGCAGGATATCATTCGCCTCGGCAACGGTCTGATCCGGAGTGACCGTGATGGGCGGAGATGTCATATGATAGTGTATAAACATCGCATTCCTCCCCTCGCTTTGTCGTCACCACTGCGTACAATCATTCGTTCGTCTCCAATATTCCTGTGAGATAGGCCTCGACACACACACCAAGTTTTTCAAGATAATAACCGCCTTCGAGAATGGACAGCAGCCGGCCTTCGGTATAGTCCCGGGCAAGTTCCATGACAAATTTGCCCAACTGCCGATAGAGATCGACGGTGAAGGCCAGCCCCGACATATCATCCTGCCGGTGCGCATCGAATCCCGCGGCAATAACCAGGGCATCGGGCTGAAACGCCTCAACGAATTTCCTGATCTTCGGGAGAAGACGCAAGACCTGGTCAGCTCCGGCACCAGGCGGCAGCGGCAGGTTGAGAATAGTGTCCCTGCCTGCCCCCAGGCCCCGATCTTCGGCCCAACCCGTCCCAGGATAGCTGAAACTTGGATGCTCATGGATGGAGATATAGGCGGTACCGGCCTCTTCCTCAAATGCGGTCTGAATACCGTTGCCGTGATGGGCGTCGAAATCAAAGACGCAGACCCGCTGCCGGTTGTATTGCTGCTGCCAATATCGGGCCGCAATGACGCAGTTATTGAAAAAACAAAACCCAAAGGGCATGTTGGGTTCGGCATGATGACCGGGCGGCCGGGTCTGACAAAAAACGACGGAACCAGGCTGTTGTTCGACCACATCGACTCCGACTAGGCCGGAACCAGCGGACAAGGTTGCAATATCGTAGGATTCGTAACAGACCTGATTATCGGGATGATCGATATAGGTGCGACCGGAAAGCACCGCCTCTTCAAAACGGAAAAGCCAGCCCTCTGTATGAAAGGCAAGCAACTGTGAACGCAGGGCGGGACGGGGGGGCAGGTAACGTATTCTGCCTGCCAGGGAACCCTGATTAAGCCGGTCGGTTATGACCTTGAGCCTTTCTGGCACTTCCGGGTGTTCGCCACCTCCGGTATCGTGCTGGCTGAAAGAAGGATCAGTGATTATGGTAATAACAGGCTTAATTTCCATATCATGGGTTGCAAGACCGGCAATAGGGTTGTCGGAATAATGTTTTCTCCATCTGTTCCGCAGCTTTTTTTGTTTACCCGGAAACAGTACCTTATTCCTTGCTAAAAATGGAAGAACTAAACGAAAAAGTTCAACCCAAGAAGGCTGTTGGCAGGTTATTGACGGAAAGGGACCTGCCCGGTCTCCATGGAAGGGATACGGAAAGAGTTCCAAGACAAAAAACGCTTCTTGATTGCCCCCCTCCCCATATCCTGGTAACAGTTGACACATAGAATCAACACACATCCCCGATCGGTTAAGTTATGAACATCAGAGAACAGTTAGCCATACCGCGACAACTGCCGCGCGAACTCAACCCGGAAGATCGTCTCGATAATTTTGATGAGGTCTCCAAGGGATTTGACGAACCGACCGCCCTTGTGGAAGCGCAGCGCTGCCTGCAGTGCCGCAAACCCCTCTGCGTTATGGGCTGCCCGATCGGCAACGACATACCCCGTTTCATCGAACTGCTGCGGCAACAAAAATATGAACAGGCCTACTGGACCATTCGCGAGACCAGTTCCATGCCGTCCATCTGCGGCCGGGTCTGCCCCCACGAGTTTCAGTGCGAAGGGGCCTGCATCCGTGGAAAGAAGGACCAACCCGTGGCCATCGGTCTGTTAGAGCGGTTTCTCGCTGACTGGATGATTATCAACGGCAAGAACCTGTCACCGCGCTGTGCACCGAAAAACGGCATCAAGGTGGCGGTGATCGGCTCCGGGCCGGCCGGGATCACAGTGGCTCATTCGCTCTCGCACAAGGGGTACAGCTGTACGGTTTTTGAATCGCTGCCGGTTTTCGGCGGCATGCTCAGTGTCGGCATTCCCAACTATCGCCTGCCCCGTAATATTATTGGTGCCGAACTCTATGCCCTGCAGCAGTGCGGAGTTAATGTCAAAACCGGGATAACCGTGGGCCACGACCTAACCCTTTCAGAGCTGCACGACCAGGGGTACGCCTCAGTTTTCCTCGGGATCGGCGCCTATGAAAGCCGCAGATTGGGGATTGAGGGAGAAAAAAACACCCAAGGAGTAATGTCCGGTATTGATTACCTGGGCCAGGTGCTCACCGGCCGCGAGGTTGCGCTCGGCGATAAAGTTGTGGTGGTCGGCGGCGGCAATGTCGCCATCGACGTGGCACGGGTGGCGCTGCGTTCCGGCTGGAAAGAGGTCTCCATCCTCTATCGGCGCACCCGAGAGGAGATGCCGGCCTCGGTGGTAGAGATCAATCATGTCGAGGAAGAAGGCGTCAATCTGATCTTCCTGGCTGCGCCGGTACGGATTGTGAGCAAAGAGGGACGGCTGACCGGGGTCGAGTGCGTGCGCATGCAGCCCGGCGAACCGGACTTGTCCGGCCGCCGTCGGCCAGTGGAGGTCGAGGGCTCGCAGTTTCTCCTCGACGCCGATGCCCTGATTGCCGCAGTTGGGCAGAAAGTTATCCCGGTGCACGACGAAAGCGTCCCGGTAGAGATCACGGCAAAAGGAACCTATGTGGTCGACCCGGTCACCCTGCAGACCAGCGTGGAATGGATCTTTGCCGGCGGCGACACCGTGCTCGGTCCGCAGACGGTGGCCAAGGCGGTCTGTCAGGGATTGGACGCCGCCGAATCCATGCACCGATATATGCAGGGGATGATCTGACTTCGCATACGATGCGACAGATTCAGCTCGTAAAGTTGATTTATATAAACATATTACCAGGCATATCTTTTTTTTCGGCCAACTTTTCACCGGTGACTTTTTAAAAAATGCTAAAGAAATAACCCCAAAAAACCGTGGAATCAAACCTAAATCATCGCTAATCACGCAATGAAATATTGAAGAAACAATAATCTACCAACCGGTTGAAGGTTATCCCGCGACTACTTTCTTTAGGCACTGGCCTAATTCACAGCGGAACGGTGGCTGGATTCGGAATACACAAAATCTGGTATTCTTAACCTGTGACCATTTTGACAGCGCCTTCCCTAAATGCATCCGTGTATTGTCTGCGGACTGCTTTTTCCATGTGAACACCTCTTCTAAGCACACTAACCGCTCTTCGTTTTGTGTCCACTTTTTCTGTACCACGTCAGTTTCGACTGTAATGCAAAATTCACAGCAAGCGATCGTGTTATATTTCACCGAAAAAAATGCTATTTTTGATCCAAGTCAAAGTATCCTTACGATCAGGACTGTAAGGTGAGGCTCATCGTTCATAAACATTGTCGAACGCGATACTCAATATGCATCTAAGGAGGAATCAATGGGTCTATTTAAAAAATTGCTGTTAACGGATACACCTGCCATCGACTGGGAGATGACACCGGAATTCACCTTCGGCACCTATGAGAGTTGGGGGGGGACGGAACGGGTACGCAGTAAAAAAGAGCGTGTCTACTATTTCTTCATCGACGCCTGGAACGAAGTGCCCAAGCTGTGCTTGATGGAACGGGGCATCAAGCATGCCCAGGTGGTTGCTGAGATTCTAGCCCCTCCCGAAATGGTGCAACAGTGCGTCAATGAGCAAGGCAAGGTAGCGTTTTTTGAACGGACCCATCCTATCAACGAGCAACTGAAGAAATGGCTGCTCGCTCATATCATCGAAAGCTACGACGACTCGAAGGTTATTCCGCTGGATATTCCCGTTGGCAAGTCGTTGGGTGCAACCGGTCTTCCGGCTCGGGATGCTGAACTTTTCTTATCGACCACAGTACAATTGCCCCATGAACCGGCGGAGCTGAGCGAGGAAGACGTGGTCGCCCTGATAACGCAGTATAACTTTGTCGAGCAGGAACGCAACCCGCAAGGAACCTTCCCCCACGCCCTGGTTGACAACGGCGATGTTCTGACCGTAACCGACAGGACAACAGGCCTGATGTGGCAACGAGCCGGTACCGATATCATGAGCAATCGCTCGATGAAGCGGGAAGTGGCGAGGATCAATAAAGAGCAGTTTGCCGGTTATGCCGATTGGCGCCTGCCCTCCATGGCAGAAGCCCTTTCGCTGCTGGAAAGCGAAAAAATGGCCAACGACCAGTATTTGCACCGTTGTTTTTCCGATGAGCAACCTTTTGTCTTTGTGGATGCTATCAGGAAGCCGGGCGGACAATGGTTTGTCGATTACAAACAAGGGCGGGCTTTCTGGTCGTCCGGAACAATTCCCGGCGGTTTTGGCCGATTATGCCGGAAAGATAAATAAGAGTAATGGAGAAAAAGCTATTGAACCTGAGGCGGTTCGCCACCATGAGCCATTCGGTAAAAATGCAGTAAAAAATATATGCTCATTGAATACATGTACGTTGTTCCAAGCCGTCACAGTGCGCGATTTCGTATACCCCATGCGTCCTGAAAGGAGACGAGTATGCAGCAATCAACAACAGGAAATAAGCATGTCCACGTGGAGAACAACATTCTCTTCTTGAAGGCAGCATAGAACGCAATAAGCTACAGAAAAGTATATAAATATTAGTGAAAAGAAGATTGAATTCTCAAGTTCAAGATAAAATCGGGATATCCGTTCAAGGGGAATAACCCAAATGCGTAAAGTTACCAATAGATGCTGTGGCTCAATCGAAATTTCAGAACCGGATATCATTGAAGCAATGAAGGATATTCAGGGGTACATCGATATCAGTCCGGGAGACTTTAAGGAGGTTTTTCAGGTAGCCTACACCCATGCTATCCAGCGTATACAGAATTCTCTAATTGCTACGGATATTATGACCCGCTCGGTGCACTGTGTTGAGCACACGATGAACCTGATGCAAACCGCTACCTTTCTTGCTGACAAGGGAATTTCGGGTGCCCCTGTGGTCGATACCGAAGGGCATATTGTCGGCGTAGTGTCCGAGAAAGATTTTCTCGGGAAAATGGGGCTCGGGAAATCAGCGTCCTTTATGCAGGTCATTGCCCATTGTTTGAATAATAAAGGGTGTATGGTAACCGTGCTGCATAATCATTTCATCCAGGACATTATGACTGCGCCGGCGATAACGGCTGGACCGGCAATCTCAATCGGAGCGATTTCGGAATTGTTCATCGACAAGCAAATTAATCGTCTGCCAATCGTAGATATCGAGGGGAAAGTTGTCGGCATTGTTACCCGAACCGATCTAGTACAGTCATACAGTGTACCCCGGTAGAGGCCGACCATTATGATATTTTTTAAAAAAATGAGGGGCAACGGCCAAAGTCCGCCACGTGTGAGCCTCGTCGAGATCTGCTGGTCCTGGATTGGAAGTTTTATCGGGATTACCGCTGTTGCTCTAATCCATTACAAACTTTTGGATCAAAACGGGTTGCTCTTGCTTATTGGCTCGTTTGGTGCTTCAGCCGTCCTCATTTATGGAGCAATCCGCAGCCCCCTCGCTCAGCCACGAAATCTGCTTGGAGGTCATATCCTTTCTGCCTTTATCGGAGTGACCACCTTTCAATGGCTTGGCGAATACCCCTGGTTAGCGGCCGCTGTCGCCGTGTCCACCTCGATTGCCCTGATGCATCTCACGAGAACCCTCCATCCGCCAGGCGGGGCCACAGCCCTAATCGCGGTAATTGGTGGCGAGAGTGTTCATAAACTTGGCTATCTTTATGTCCTAATGCCAACGGCCTTGGGGGCGTGCGTGATGCTGGCCGTAGCGCTCATTATCAATAATATTCCAAAAAATAGGCGATATCCCGAATTTTGGTTATAACTTATATTCAAACACAGATACTGCGACCTTTCTGGAAGTGAAAAAATTTACCCCTTAAAGGGGATAAACTGCTTTGCCTCTCGAAGAGGCAAAGGGCGTGCCTTGTCTTGCTCGGCTGTTTCAACCAGCGAGTGGACCGACTTACGCGAGGAGAGGTCGACGATCGCGGTCCTCACCTCGAATCCGGCGTCGCTGAGGACCTTCGCGGCCGCATACGTTTTTTTCCTGGCACAAATCAGCCAGCAGAACGTGCTGACTCGTCGCGCAATTCTGGTGCAAGGATGGCGAGGGAGCAAATAATTGGATTTCTGTCACCAATCATTACCTTGGAGCCACCAAGGGTGCAAACTATCCAACCCCGACAGCAGGATGGCAGGCTGACTATTGAGTCAAAGCCATCGCCGGTGTAGGATGGAAGCCAGCGGCCAGCGTGTGCATTATCAGTTTGCCCAGTAGCGCTAACCAATGAAAGACCGAACCCTATACTTCGTTGAGGAGTACCCATGTCGCGTATCGAATTTTCATCAACACAGTTTCTTCCTTACCTTCCTGAATCGAGCCAGGTCAATCCCGGTGCGTACGGGTTTGAACTTGCCAGTTGGCTGTCTCAGGCCCTGGCAAAAGCTGGTTTTGCCACGAGGTATCCGAGCAGTGAGGACTGGGGGTGGTATCTCGAATACCTTGAGGGCGAAGCGGAATTCATGATCGGCTGCGGTTGTCAAGCCGAGGTGGGCGAAGGCTACAAGGGAACGCCTGTGTCCTGGCATATTATGGTGATGCAGAATCTTTCGCTGCAGCAGTGCCTCAAAGGAGTGGAGGTTCCGGATCTGGACGTGCAACTTACGAACGCCATCATATCGGCGCTCCGTTCGGAAGGCATCGAGCCCACACTCAAAGAAGGCGGCCGATAACCGCCATGGTACCGTTTTCTTCTCACCGCACTGGCGATTCACCTTCAAAAGATAAACGCCAAACACTCCAACGATTGTTTGGCGTTTGTTTTGCACATCATCCTGGCCACACCAAATTGTAAAAGAATATGGAAAATAAAAATTAAGTTGACAAAACGGCCTATTGTTGGGTTGATTGTCAATAGAAAAGTTTGCACATCAAAGATACCACACAGTGCTTTAACGGCTTTTCACTACCAAGCTGCACCGCCCTACCCAAGTATTGTATGTTACAGTTTTTAACTGTTTTTTTGTAATACTGTCCGCCCCCATTCATGTTCGTTTCTTATATATTTGTAGCTTACAAAATTTATTGGTTTAACAACGAGTTGTTTCAATAAACAGAGAGCTTTTACAAATTAAAATAACATGCCTATTTTCCCGCGCGTTTGCGACGAATGCGGTCTCCCCGAAGAGGACTGCACCTACTGTGAAAGCAGATGCATGTTACCGAGTTGCTCTGACTGCACCTTTTTATTACAGCTCTATGGCACGGGTTGCGGCAACATCCGTGTCTATTATCTGTGTCGTCCTTGTTACGACAGGTTGAGTGCTAGGGGGTTCATCGAACCGTAACGCCCCCCTAACTACGGGAAAAAGCACCCTATCTGTTTGCAATACACGCTTCAATTGGCCCGGATACAGGCAAGACGGCCTTATCCGAATGTATAATTAAAAAACTTTCAAAATAAGGAGGCGCCAGTAACGGCACAAAGAATTGTCGGCAAGTTACATTTCGCCCTAAGTTTTTTTTAAATCCTAGGAAGGAGGTGTACTCTGGTATTCGAAAAATTCTCATCATTGCTTAGTTCTTTTTTTAACCCAAAGAAGGAAAATCAGAAGGAGAATGGAATGGATCTCGACAAAAGGATGACGCTCAAGGATGCAGTAGCTAAATACATCCAGGATGGCGACACAGTCTACTACGGTGGGTTTCAGATCATGGTCCCTATGGCCTTGACGCATGAAATCATCAGACAGAAAAAAAGACATCTAACCACCATTGAATCGTCCACGGACGTTGGTGGTCTGGATCTTCTGGTCGGTGCCGGCTGTGTTACGGAGATCCACTCTGCCTGGATCATGAACTGGTATGTCAAAGCACCCTATGCCATCCGTCGGGCGTTCAACAAAGGCCATCTCAAAAGATACGACATCTCCAATTTCGGCGCAACCAGCGCCCTGATTGCTGGTTTCCTCGGCATTCCCTTCATTCCTGTGAAGGGTAATATCGGCACGGACATGGTCAAACATAATCCCACCGACATCAGATTTGTCGATGATCCATTCACCGGCGAAAAGACAACCGTTGTGCGGGCCTGGCGTGCGGATGTAGCCGTCATCCATGCCCAAAAAGCCGACCGTTTAGGTAATGTGGTCTCCTACGGTACCCGCGGCGTTACTGACGAGTTCGGTGCCATGGGGTCTAAGCGGGGTGTCATCGTCACCTGTGAAGAGATCGTCGAACCGGAAGAGATCAGAAGTGATCCCGACCGCGTTATCGTTCCCTACTACAAAACCCTGGCCGTTGTCCACTGCCCCTACGGCGCCCATCCTTCCGCCTGTCGCGGCTTCTACGGTCTCGACATCCGTTTCAGCCAGTATCAAGGTAAATATGAACGGCACGAAGAGCTCTTGCCGGCCTTCCTTGATGAATGGGTCTATGGCTGCGAAGACCACGCCGCTTACATCGCGAAGTACAAAGCAAAATTCGGCCAGGAAGGCTTGGATCGTCTCAAGCCAACCCTCGGCTTCACGCCGAAATTGGCGGTAGACTACGGCTATCATGATCCGGCATGCTGGAAAGGGGTGCCCTTGTACAATGACGACCGTCTCAAAGCTTATGAAGAGGCACTCGCCGCTAAAAAAGGGGGTAAATGATCATGACTGCACCTACTTACAAACTGACCGAGCTGATGGCTATCCGCTGTGCCAAAGAAATCCAGGATGGAGAGGTTGTCTTCGTAGGCGTTGGCCTGCCGCTGGTTGTTGCTGGATACGCAATGGTCTCCCATGCCAAAAACATGGTTATGTTCACCGAGGGCGGCGCCATCCGAGCCACCGCAGCTCCTGGGCTGGCGATTACCGTGGACGATCCATGTCTGTTCACCAATGCCGACGCGGCTTTCGGCATGTTGGCTACCATGGCAGCCCTGCAACGTGGCGAAGTTGACGTTGCCTTTATCGGCGGCGCCCAGATCGACAAATTCGGCAACATCAACTCCACCGGTGTTGGTGAATGGAGCAAGAAGGAAAGCTTCACCTATTTTGCCGGCAGCGGCGGCGCCAACGACATGGCGACCTCTGGCAAGCGGGTATTGGCTATCATGCCTCAGGATAAAAAGAAATTCGTCGAAAAAGTCGATTATCTTACCACCCCCGGCTACCTGGGCGGCAAAGGTGAGCGTGAGAAGCTCGGCATGATCGGCGGAGGACCGGACTGCGTAGTCAGCACCATGGGTGTCTACAGATTCGATGAAGATACCAAGGAGATGTACCTTTCTGAATATTTCCCTGGCCAGACGGTGGAAAAAATCAAGGCCGCCTGCGCATGGGATCTCAAGGTCTCGCCCAACGTGATCGAAACCCCTGCTCCCACCGAGGAAGAGCTCAAGGTCATCAGAAACATTGACCCCACTAATTTCTATCTCGGCTAATGCCGACCTTCTTACCGTAAACCTTGAGGAGACGATGTCGTTCAGACACCGTCTCCTCAACTTCGACACAGTGCCCGAACGGACTCTGACTGCAAGGCTTTTCTGAACGGTTTGCGGCAACGATCTAAATGGTTGACCAGAGCCGATTCGTTCCCCCGTACAGCCCTTTGGTATCCAGCACGCCCCATACATCACATCCCTAAATGCCCATGATCAATCCCAGAGTTCTACGAGCAAGGGCGCGGACTGCTAGGATTGGACGCCGTCGAATCCTAGCAATGCATCACTACTGCAGTAGCCTATTATTGAGTATGCAGCCGTTCAGCTGAAGGCTTCGCTGAAAATTCGAACGCCGGGATGATGCTCGTCAAGAAGGTGGGTCATATCACGAATCATTGCGACAGAACCGCAGAGATAAAAATCATATAACCCTGGAGGAAGAGAGGTCTTGAGATATTCGGTGACATAGCCGCGATACAGGTCCGGCAATTCAGCACCGGTTACGTTGAGGCCGGAGAGGCAGGGAATATAGCGAAGGACCGAGGCTGCAAGTTCCTGCCGGTAAAATAGGCCTGACTCGATCCGGGCCCCGTGGATCAGGGTAAACCCCCTGACCCCGCTGGCGGCCATGGCCACAAAAGGCGCGATCCCCACCCCAGTCGCCACAAAAAAAATTGGACGCTCCGTCGGGCGAAAGGTGAGATAGCCTTTCGCTTTACTTATCTCCAGAATACTGCCCGGAGCGATGTTCGCCAGCTGAGTGCTCAGTTTTCCGCCAACGACCTGCTTAATGAGAAACCGAAGCTCCACTGCCTCTGGCGAGGAAAGGATGGTATATTCACGCGCCTCTCCCTGGTAGACAAGAGACACATATTGCCCGGCCAAAAAATGAAATCCTCGAGGCCGGGTGCAGATCAATTCGAAGGTCTCCACATTCAACCAAACCCTGCTGAGTACAGAAACTGAAAAGACGGAACCAGCTGGTTCCATTATTTTTTCCAGGTTTTATCCGCTGTCCCCAGGACCTGATTTAAATACCGAGCCAGAACAAAGAGATAGTCTGACAGCCGATTCAGATACACCTGGATGGCGGCCAATTGGAGGTTACCTTCACTTGATGCCTCGATTAACTCAGTCAGGCGCCGTTCGCAACGTCGACAGACCGTTCTCGCTACATGGGACCAGGCGGCAACAGGTTGACCACCGGGCAAAATAAACTCTTTGAGTTCCGGCAGAGCTGCGGATAAGGCATCGATACGCATTTCCAAATCTTTGGAAACCGTTTCCGGGAGTGACGTCAAATAGCTGATCGCGGAAGAATCGGGTGTGGTGGCGAGCCAGGCCCCAGCAACAAAAAGATTGGATTGAATCCCTTCAAAATCTTCCAGGATCGCCTGTTCGCTGGCAGGAAGGTACGCTGATACTGCCCCCAGGACCGAATTGAGTTCATCAAGATCGCCATAGGCCTCTATGCGAATATGATGTTTAGGCACTCGCTCGCCTGAAAAGAGACTTGTTTTTCCTTTGTCACCGCCACCTGTGTAAACTTTCATCCGCGTACTCCTCTGTTTGAATTGATGCGTGCGGCAATCAGCCGGCTACACTTGTCAACGAAAAAAGCTCTAAGAAAATTATTCGGTTTGCCAGATCGAGCTGGAGTCCTAACCCCTGGAAGCTCTTCAATGATTGGCGCGAGAAGATAAAAAAAACAGCGCATGGTGTTTAAATTGCGTAATCTCAAAGACATGAAAAAAGAGATCCCCTCCAAAAAAGGTGCCGACATCCACATAATTACACTGTACAAGACGCTAACCTGTACACGAAATTATATTCCGCCACAACACCGTATCATATCAAATCGTCTCATATTTTTAATCGATGAAAAAAAAGAACAAGAATAGATTGCGCGCACCGCACCCTCTCGCACCAAGACGTACAGTGGCCCTAAATAATCAAAAAAAAGAGACTGTCTTTTATCTAACTATTTTCACGTACAATGCTTGTGAATACTTATCCATCCCCCATTCCTCGATATATTTTACTGTTGACAAACTGGCTAACTTCAAATAGGAAAACGCTAACTTTATGTTATTTGGTTTTAGCTTGTTATTCATTTTTTTATTATTGAATCCGGTGTTCGATTCCATCCGGGATTTCTCTTGTAATTCTAACCTGCCGAAAGATATATTACGGCCAGGACTGGTAGGAAAAAAGAGGTAGTAGCAAAGAAAAAGTTAGCTGAAGGCTTTTCCAGCCTGACATCAGGAAAAGACCTGTTTTTCCCTTGCAAACAATATCCGGCCTTGTTTTTAAACTTCATAAACAAGAGCCAGAGTGCAAGTCATCTGAAAATATCACGGACTATTCGGGGTAGAGGCATTTGAGGAAAATTGGCTCAGCGCATAACAGATATATCAATTATAGCGACTTCGTATCGCTATCGATCGAGTCAAAATAAAGACCGTAAAAACAACAGATTCTAATCTTGTTGTCTTTACGGTCTTTTTTTTTGTAAGGGGGATCCTGGGAAACCACTTGGTGGTTACTGGGCAATAAAAACGCTTGATAGACACAGGAAGAGGTAACACATTGGAAAACAACGCTAAAATGGTCTGGACAGGTTTATCACCCGATGATGCAAGAGAAGCTCTTGTCGTCAAAGATAAGTCCATGAGAGACAAGCGGATGACGCTGAAAGAAGCAGTGTCACGCTTTGTTAAGCCTGGGGACAATGTCGGTATCGGCGGTTTCGTTAACATCCGTCAGCCTATCGCTATTACTCACGAAATGGTTCGTCAAGGATTCAAAGATCTTACCCTCTCTTTTCAATCAGCGGCCATGGGTCCTGAAATTCTTGCTGGTGCAATGATGGTCAGACCGGACCATTGTTCCATTAAAAGAATCGAACTGGCATACTGGGGTCACGAAGCCTTCGGACTGTCCCCGGCGTGGCGTTATCTGGCCGAACGTGGGCTGATTGAGTTCGAGGACTGGAGTAACTATAACATGTCTGCCCGATTCAAAGCCGGTGCCATGGGAATCCCCTTCATCCCGACCCGCGGACCGCTTGGCGGCGACATTAAGAACACCAGCCGAACCAAAATTATAGACTGCCCCTTCACCGGACGGAAAATCGCCCTGCTACCGGCCAGCAATCCAAATGTAGGTCTCATCCATGTGCAGGCTGCTGATATGTATGGTAACTGCATCGTCCGCGGAACAGACGCCACCTGTGCGGAAATCGCCATGGCTTCTGCACATACGATCGTCACCTGCGAACAACTTGTCTCCCATGAACTGCTTGTTTCGAATCCGAAAGACATCCTTATTCCCTTCCCAGCCGTTGATGCGGTTATCAAGGTGCCTTTCGGCGCGTATCCAGGCGCATGTCGTCGTCATTATTATTTTAATGGTGAGCATATTCGCGAATTCCTCAGTCTCATCGCCCCGATGTGCAAAGGCGGCTCACCTGACGCATTGAAGGCCTGGTATGATGAGCATATCTTTGGCGTTGAGAATTTCGAGGATTACATTGAGAAATTCCAGACCAAAAAGCTGATTGCGGATCAGGCTGCAGAGTCCTACAACTGTGAGCGCTTCGCCTGATCCTCAGATACAGTCATTTCTATTGCATCAGAACCGCACGGAATCCATAGATAAGGAGTCATCATGACAGTTTCAACAGATTACACCGCCCAGGAAATTATCGTTGTGGCGGGAGCAAAAGTTCTGGAAAATAATAAAATAGTGTTTGTCGGGACCGGCCTGCCCATGGTCGCCTCCCTCCTGGCAATCCGCACACACGCACCTGGACTGATCCCGGTCTTCGAGGCCGGCGCAGTCGGTCCCCCACTCCACCATGGCCTGCCTATTTCAGTCGGCGACTCAAAGACTTTCACCGGTGCTTCTTACCTGAAAGGATTAAACGGCGCTTTTGAGTTGACCCAGCGCGGTTTCGCCGATTTTGGTTTTATCGGCGGCGCTGAAGTGGATATGTACGGTAACCTGAATTCCACCATGATGGGTGATTTTCCTGACGGATACGGTAAACCGAAAGTCCGTCTTCCGGGCAGCGGCGGCGCCAGTGACATGGCAGCCTCCTGTGATAGGACCATCCTCATTGTTCCTCATGACAAAAAGAAGTTCAATGAGAAGCTGTCGTACATCACCAGCCCCGGCCATCTCGATGGCAGCCCTAATGCGCGCTATAACGCTGGCATGCAGGGCAAAGGCCCGTACCGCCTCATTACTACCAAAGGTATCTTCGATTTCGAGGAGAAAACCAAAAGAATGCGGCTCATCCATACGTTCCCTGGGGAAACAGTGGAAAGCATTCAAGCAGCAACTGGTTTTGAACTACTGGTCGCCGCAGATGTCACCCAATTTGCTCCTCCAACCAAAGAAGAAGTGCGGATGATCCGTGAGGAAGTCGATCCACTCGGAATTTTTGTCAAACGCGCTGCGAAATGATGCAGTAACCGACGGGGGCAGTGGCGCTGAGCGCTGCAACACTGCCCCCGTCTCTCATAGGTTCATGCAGTGGATGACATACAAATTTCCCTGGAATATCTTCAAAGAATTTTATATATAACACCATCGAAATACGCGGAAAGCACTTTATAGTTCCTGAATATTTTTAAAAATTTTTAAAGAGAGCAGCCCCTGTGTCCAGTGGTCAGCAACCACTGGACATAATTTATGTTGAGCACACCCGAGCATTTCTTGCCCCCTTATTCTCAACACAAATTGGCCCCCCCACACAAATCAAAAAAAATAATTTGACAGAAAGGAGATGGAAGCATGAAAATTCTCAAAATCGATCATCTTGGTATTGCAGTCAACAGCATGGAAGAAGGAAACAAGTTCTGGTCAGATGTTATGGGATTCAAACTTGAAGGGTCGGAAACGGTCACTGAGCAGAAGGTGACCACCGCCTTTTACCCGGTCGGCGACAGTGAGGTTGAATTGCTGGTATCAACCTCTCCTGATGGACCGATCGCTAAATTCATAGAGAAAAAAGGCGCTGGCTTCCAGCATGTTGCTTTCCGTGTTGAAAATATTGAAGAGGCTTTAGCTGAACTCAAGGAAAAAGGTGTTGCGCTGATTGACCAAACCCCGCGCATTGGTGCCGGTGGCGCCAAGATAGCCTTCCTCCATCCCAAAGCAACCGGCGGCGTTCTTGTTGAGATTTCCGAGCGCAGCTGAGAAAAATGAGCATTGAGATTTTCGCGGCAACGAATTCCTCAATGACCGTACGACGCGAATTCAACACAATCGAATCGTTTTTCACGAATAGGTCGTGGTTGAATCAGTTTGTTTTATTTCCAACTAGGGGATAATCCCCGATAATTACAAGGAGCAAGTGACATGGCAAAAAGTCCTGGATATGACAAATGGTTTGAAATGGCGTCCAAACAGATGAAAGGCAAAACGCCGGACACTCTAACGTGGAAATCACCGGAAGGCATTCCGGTTAAACCCCTTTTTGACGCCGGAGATATTGAAGGCCTACCAACCGTAGGCTCCTATCCTGGTATGGCCCCCTACACTCGCGGACCAATGGCAACTATGTATGCTGGTCGGCCTTGGACCATCCGTCAGTATGCGGGTTTTTCCACCGCCAAAGCATCCAATGAATTCTATCGTAAAAATTTGGCAGCCGGTCAGAAAGGTCTGTCTGTTGCCTTCAGCCTTTCTACCCATCGCGGTTACGACTCCGATAACCCACGGGTTTCCGGCGACATCGGTAAAGCTGGTGTAGCGATTGATTCTATCGAGGATATGAAAATCCTTTTTGATGGTATTCCACTGGACAAAATGTCAGTTTCGATGACCATGAACGGCGCGGTTATCCCGATTCTGGCCATGTGGATCGGCGCGGCCGAGGAGCAGGGTGTCAAGCAGGAACAGCTCGAGGGAACCATCCAGAATGATATCCTTAAAGAGTACCTGACTCGGAATACCTATATCTATCCGCCTGAGCCTTCCATGCGGATCGTCTCTGACATCATGGCATATGCTTCTAAGAATATGCCAAAATACAACACGATCAGCATCAGCGGTTACCATATCATGGAAGCCGGCGCTGATAGTGTGCTTCAATGCGCATTTACCCTGGCTGACGGTGTGGAATACGTTCGCGCTGCTATTCGGTCGGGCATGGACGTTGATACCTTCGCACCCCGTTTGTCCTTTTTCTTCGGCGTAGGCATGAACTTTTTCATGGAAATTGCCATGCTGCGTGCCGCGCGTTACTTGTGGTATCAATTGCTGAAGCAATTCAACCCGCAAAATCCCAAATCCTCTATGCTGCGGACCCATTGCCAGACCTCCGGTTGGAGCTTGACCGAGCAGGATCCGTACAACAACGTTATCCGTACTACCATTGAGGCAATGTCTGCTGTATTGGGCGGAACCCAATCCCTTCATACCAACGCCTTTGATGAAGCGGTTTGCCTGCCGACCGAGTTGTCCGCTCGTATTGCTAGAAACACACAGATCATCATCCAGGAAGAATCACAGATCTGCAAAGTAGCTGATCCATTGGGCGGTTCTTACTATGTTGAATATCTGACCAACCAGATAGTTGAAGGTGCGCAGAAAATCATCGACGAGATCGAGGAAATCGGCGGTATGGCCAAAGCCATCGAATCCGGTATGCCGAAGATGCGCATTGAGGAGTCAGCTGCCCGACGTCAAGCTCGTATTGACCAGGGTAAAGACGTTATCGTCGGTGTTAATAAATACCGTCTCGCCGACGAAAAAATGGATTTTGATATTCTCGAAGTACCTGATTCCGTCCGCCTTGAGCAAATTGAACGTATCAACGAAACTAAGAAAAACCGTGATAGTGCCAAATGTCAGGCCTGTCTCGAGGCCGTAACCAAGGCTGCCGCCGGAAATGGTAACCTCCTTGAAGTTGCCATCGCCGCTGCCAAGGCCAGAGCTACCGTAGGAGAAATTTCTGACGCCATGGAAAAAGTTTTTGGTCGCTATGTAGCAACCACCCAATGTGTATCCGGTGCTTACTCCTCAGAGTACAGCGAAGCCAGCAGCGACGCCGCCCAGGTTATCGAAGCCCTGCGCAAACGCACCGCTGACTTCATGGCTAAACAAGGCCGTCGTCCGCGTATCCTCGTTACCAAGATGGGCCAGGATGGACATGACCGCGGTATCAAGGTTGTGGCTTCTTCCTACGCTGATCTCGGCTTTGACGTCGACATCAGCCCGATGTTCCAGACCCCTGAAGAAGCTGCTAAAATGGCCATTGAGAACGATGTCCATATCGTTGGCGCCTCCAGTCTGGCCGCCGGTCACAAGACCCTCGTGCCTGAGCTCATTGAGAAACTGAAAGCAAAAGGCGCGGGCGAAATCCTGGTAGTCGCCGGTGGCGTTATTCCGCCGAACGACTACAGCTTCCTCTATGATGCAGGTTGTAAGGGCATTTTCGGACCGGGAACCCCGATCACCGAATCCGCCGGCAAAGTAATGGATATGCTTGAAGCGCAATATTGTAAATAATTGTTCAGCATATAGGTGAGACTACAAACGGACGGGCCAAAATCCCGTCCGTTTGTATATTATCCTGACGAAACCTCTACCAAAGGCCAGATATGCATAAAGATCCCAGTTATTATATCCAGGGCGTCATGGATAACAATCGCCTGATGCTCGCCAGGACCATTACCCTGGTCGAAAGCACCCTTTCCACGCATCAGGATATTGCCAAACATGTTATTAATGAGCTTTTACCCTATACGGGAAAAGCCGTCCGCCTTGGGATCACTGGTGTACCAGGTGCTGGCAAGAGTACTTTCATTGAAAGCTTCGGTACGATGCTGACGAAATTGGGCCATCGTGTAGCCGTTTTGGCGATTGATCCGAGCAGTACCCGTAGCGGCGGCTCTATCCTGGGCGACAAAACCAGAATGGAAAAATTAGCCGTCAATGACATGGCTTTTATCCGACCGTCACCGTCAAGCGGCAGCCTGGGCGGTGTGGCCCGTAAAACCCGCGAATCCATGTTGGTTTGCGAAGCAGCCGGATTCGACGTTATCATAGTGGAAACCGTCGGCGTCGGTCAATCGGAGACCACCGTGGCCTCGATGGTCGACTTCTTTCTCGTCTTGCAAATTTCCGGTGCCGGCGATGAGCTCCAGGGCATTAAAAAAGGAGTTCTGGAAGTTGCCGACGCTATCATTGTCAACAAGGCCGATGGCGATAATATCAACCGAGCCAAATTGGCTAAGCGCCAATATGAGACCGCATTGCATCTTGTTGCCCCGTCTTCTCCCAACTGGACCGTGCCGGTCATGACCTGTAGCGCCCTTGAAGAAAAAGGCCTCACGGAAGTATGGGAAACGATTACGACCCACAAGCAGATCATGACTTCCACCGGTGAATTGGAGAAAAAACGTCAAGACCAGTCTATGTCCTGGATGTGGTTTCTGGTCAACGAAGGCCTCGAACGTTGGTTCTACCGACACCCGGAGATTCAAAAATTGTTGCCTGGCATTAAACATGATGTGGAAATAGGCAAAGTGGCTCCTACCCGGGCTGCCGATGAACTAGTCTCCATTTTAGGCAAAGACCTTCTGCTGTAATCTTATGTAACAATTGTGCTGCGCAACCTCTCTTTTTAAGCGGAGGCCCTCAGATTCCGACTTCGCCACCCCTCAAAAACCATGGGGTGGCGTTTTTTTTATCGTTTTCTTCTTTCTCCAGCACCCGTCTTTTCTTCTAGCGTCTCGCCTCCAAAAGACACCCTAATGATTGGACCTGCAACAGTTGTCTAGCCGAACCGAAACCGCTGTTACCCACCATTAATTTTCTTGACGCTCCCCGCAATGAAGAGTATAAACTGCAGACTGAAGAGAGGGAAGATATCCTGGCAAATCGTTGCCCCATGGGCCATCAACAGGTATCCGGAAACATTTGCCTGAACATTCCCACCCAACGTAACCTCCTCTCTTCCATAACTACATGATCATCAGTGTGATAGCCGGGTCCTGGGCAATAAAGAATCACAAACTCCGTCAGGTCCGGAAGGAAGCAGCGGTAGTGACCCTCTTTATGTGCGCAGGGGTGCCTGGCTATCCTTTTTTCCACCGATATGCATCCCCGCCTCCTGTCAGGATGAGCCTGGGATACATCCAGTCCCCTGATCATTGATTGCCGGTACTCACCTTGTCTTATCTTGTTCTTGCCAGAAAATCGCGGCCACAAACCTTTGCAGAAGTTGTCGGGCAGAAAGCGGTGGTTCGTACCCTGCAAAACGCCCTCACCCAAGGACGCGTGCCCCATGCCCTTATTTTCAGCGGCGTCCGCGGTACCGGTAAAACCACCCTGGCCCGAATTATGGCCAAGGCTCTTAACTGCGGACAGGGTCCGGCAGCTGAGCCTTGCAACACCTGTCAGTCATGCCGGCAAATTACCGATGGCGCGAGTATCGACCTGCAGGAAGTGGACGGCGCCTCCAACCGCGGTATCCAGGAAATCCGTGAACTGAAAGAGAAAATCCGGTTCATGCCCACCAGTTCGCGGTACAAGATCATCATTATCGATGAAGTCCACATGCTTACCACCGAGGCCTTCAACGCCCTCTTGAAGACCTTGGAAGAACCGCCCAGCCATGTCTATTTCATGTTTGCCACCACCGAACTGCACAAGGTGCCGGTGACCATTCTCTCCCGCTGTCAGCGCTATGAACTCAAGCGCCTCAGCCCCCCTGAGCTTTCTGCCCATTTCAAACGGCTGGCCGAAGAAGAAGGTGTGCAGGTGGAACCGGAAGCACTGGAGATGATCGTTCGTGAAGCCGGAGGCAGCGTCAGGGACGGCCTCAGTCTTCTTGATCAGATCTTCTCGTACTGCGGGCCGGAGATAAAGGCCATTGATGTTATTGATGTTCTCGGGCTGGTAAGTCATCAATTGATCGCCAATATGGGAGCAGCCCTACTGGCTGGCGACCTGGCAACGGTCTACACACTGCTTGACCAAATATATCTCCATGGTACAGATATCAAACGATTCAGCAACGATCTCTTGAGTTGGTTTCGGGGCCTGATTGTCTGTAAAGTCAGTAAAAAACCCAGCGATCTCCTTGAGGTGACTGAAGACGAGCTGGACGTATTGGCAAAGATTGCGGCCACGTGTTCTCTGGAAACCCTGTCGGCTATGTTTAACCTGCTCTTAGAAAACCTGGAAAAGGTCTCGTTTTCGCAACAACCACGGTTAGCACTTGAACTGACGTTCATCCGTGCGGTCCAGTTCCGTGATGTCGTTCCGGTCTCGGAACTTATATCCCGTTTCGATCAGCTGCTGGATGGAACACCTCTAGACGCCCTGCCTGCCAGCGTACCTGCCGAACAACTTCAGCATCACGCACCGCCGCCGCCTTCTTCTGCGCAACCAGCTCCCCTCGCCTCTTCTGCTCCGATTGATCCAGTTCAACCCGTGGTGGCCGTTGCACCAGTTCAACAGACACAAACCGAGCAACAAGCACTTCCAGAACCCGTGCGTAACATACCTCCAGAAGCCCCTCCCTTACAAAAACCCGCTGCCGAAACCTTGCCCAAAAAAGAACCCCTCCGGGAACTTCTTCAGGAAGAGCTGCCTCCAACACCCCTCCTGGAGAAAGCGCGCGCACAGGATACTGTGTCCCAACCCCCGGTTGACGGCAAAAAAAAAATCCGGCAACATTGGGACGCCTTCCTCAAATATGTGCATGAACGGCAACCCTGGATGGCTGCAGCCCTGCAGCAGGCAGCATCAGTTGAACGCAAGGGTGATGAACTGCTCATTCATTTTGACGACAGTGCCGACTGCACCATGTTAAAACAGCGCAACTACGTCAATGCCCTGGTCGAGTTTGTCCTCGATTATTTCCAGGAAAGCCTCAGCATCCAATTTGTGGTTCCCGGGTCCAACGCCTGTGCAATCGATCCAGCTAACGGTCAGGCGCCGCAACAGGAGCGACGGGCGCTCGCCAACGACCCACTGGTCTTAACAGCACTCGATGTCTTTACCGGTCAGGTCGGCGATATCCGAATCGGTTCTAGTTACCGAACCAGTACCCCAGCAAGCAACGTTACGGTAGAAGACCAGCCTGCCACTGAAGAATAACTGGCCGCTGCCGTCCTTACTTCCGTTTTTGGGCCGATAAACCACTCGACCTTTTCCGAGGCTCCGCACTTTTTTCCATGAGGTAGATCGCATGAACATGGGTGATTTGATGAAACAAGCGCAACAGCTCCAAGAAAAACTGGCGACTGTGCAAAATGATCTGGCCAGTATGCAAGTCACCGGATCTGCCGGGGCCGGGATGGTCATCGCCACCCTCAGCGGCAAAGGCGAGCTCCTTGAGCTGACCATCGAAAAGGCTATGGTGCAGGAAGAAAACATCCAGATGCTGCAAGACCTTATCGTTGCTGCAGTGAACGATGGTCTCAATAAGGCCAAGGAACTGGGCAAGTCCGAGATGGGTCGCTTGACCGGCGGCATCAATATTCCGGGTCTCTTTTAATGCAGGTCATCCCGCAGGCCCTTGAACGCCTGATCGCCGACCTGACCAAACTTCCCGGTATCGGCCGCAAAACCGCGACTCGCCTGGCGCTCTTCATACTCCGCAGACCGGCTGCTGAAGCCAAGTGCCTGGCCAATAACCTGATGCTACTGCATGAGACCATCCACCTCTGCCATCAGTGCTTTACCTTTTCCGAAACCGATCCCTGCGTCATCTGCGGCAATCCCAACCGTAACCCCAGACTGGTTTGTGTGGTGGAAGAACCCGGCGATCAAATCGCCATCGAGAAAACCGGAGTCTTCCGAGGCACCTACCATATTCTCCATGGCGTCATTGCGCCGATGGACGGCATCGGCCCCGAGGAACTCAAGATCCGAGAACTGCGACAGCGAGTCGCTTCCGGAGGTGTTGATGAAGTGCTGATCGCCACCAGTTCTACCGTACCGGGCGAGGCCACGGCCTCCTATCTCGCCGATATGCTTCAGGGGACAAAGATTCGCCTCAGTCGTCTCGCCTGCGGCATTCCTATGGGTATGGATATCAAGTACGCCGATGAACACACCTTGGCTAAGGCTATTGAATCCCGCCAATCGCTGCAAGACTATTCCTGAAGCCGCTTGCCCTTACGCCCTGAACGATCTACCACGAGATGCCTGCGGAGATCCCCCCCCTTTTTTTCCAATCGGTGCTATTATTTCATTGTAAGAGAGTCTTTTTGCGGGGACCTCCTTTACCAATTGTTAGATCTTGAAGCTATCGACAATAGTCCTCAGTCGTAACGCCAATGTCTGGAGATCGGTGGCACTGGTTTTCACCTGATTGCTACTTTGTGAAATTTCCCCAGAAGCTGTGTTGACATTGGCGATATCCTTAGTGATTGAAGCAGCCACCACCGAACTCTGATTGACGTTTTCATTGACCTCACCCATCCCCTGAGAGGCCTGCGCAATATTATTGGCTATCTCCTGGGTCGCCGTACTCTGCTCCCCGACAGCCGATGAGATGACAGCAACAATCTCATTGATATTGTGGATTACTTCCGAGATTTGATTAATTTCCTTAACCGTAGTCGAGGTAGTATTCTGCATCTCCTCAATTTGTTTTTTGATATCCTGAGTAGCTGCTGCCGTCTGTTTTGCCAATTCTTTGATTTCATTGGCGACAACGGCGAATCCTTTGCCCGCCTCACCCGCCCTGGCGGCCTCAATAGTGGCATTAAGCGCCAACAGATTAGTCTGCTCGGAGATCTCGGTGATGGCCTCCGTGACCTTGCTGATGGACTGTGCCGCTCTCCCAAGTTCCGCCATTTTATCGGAAGTAGATCCTGCTTGCTCAACTGCGGCAAGAGAAATTGAATGAGCCCGTTCCGCATTATTCGCAATCTCGCCGATAGTCGCTGTCATCTCTTCGGCGGCACTGGCCACCATAGAGGTGTTGGTGGTTGACTGCTCCATAGCGGCTGCAACATTGTTGAGATTAGCGGTCATTTCCTCCGCAGCCGTGGCAACATTGTTAGCCCGATAAGAGGTATCTTCCGAACTAGTAGAAAGGTCTGTGGCAATTTGGGACAGTTCGTTGGAAGAGGTATCGATGGAACGAGTATTGTCGGAAATCTGTCCAACAATACCCTGCAATTTCTCAATAAACGTATTGAACCATTGCGCAAGTTCGCCGATTTCATCCTTGGAAGTAACCCGAAGACGCATGGTCAGGTCACCTTCCCCCTGAGCAATATCTTTCAACCCCTCTACCGCCCGATTGAGCGGGATAGTGATACTACGGGAAAAGAGCATGATCAGGGCACAGACCGACGCCACCGCAATCAGGGTTGTGGTGAGAATACTGTTTCTGATCGAATGGGCTGCTGTTAGAAACTCAGCTTCATCCTGGGTGACAGCAATACTCCAACCTTTCAAGGGAACCGGGGCATATCCCGCTATTTTTGCTACCTCCTTGAACACGTAATTTAGCGCGCCCTTGCTGCCGGCAACCATCTGTTTGGATATCTCTTCCATTCCCGCAAGCGTCTTCAGATCCAGCTTCATTTCCAACTCTTTCTTGGGGTGGGCAATGATGATGCCGTTTTGGTTACACATGAAGGCATAGCCGGTGTTTCCCACCTTGACCGTCGACACATGACTGAGCAGCGGTTGCGCCTTGAGCGACAGGCCGAAAACACCGAGAAAATCACCGGAATATGATAGAATGGGCGCACAGAGTACGTAAATGACATCGCCGGTTACCTTGGAAAAGACAATGTCACTGACAATCGCCTTGCCAGTGCTTTTAACTTTTTGGAAATAGTCCGTATCAGCCAGATTAACCCCCTTGTATTCATCACCGTTGGCAAGTTCGCCGGTATACATGGCGCCTTGGGCATCGGTAACGAAAATACCGAGATAGTTGCTATCCAACTGCTTGAATTTGGCTTTCATCTGTTGACGAAGATTGGCGATATCCGCCGTTGCCCCTTCAATTCCCTGTTCTTTTACCTTCTGACCGATCATGCGGACATTGGTATCAACCGCGTGGGCAGCAGCCGTTTTTGACTGGGCGTCCAACGTGGATTCGATGACCGTGGCCAATTTCTGTGCCTGCGCCGCGGCATTGTCCCGGGAAATCGCTGTCAGTGCGGAAGAAGACTTCGAGACCGCAAGAAAGCCAACAACAGCAAGTGGTACCGCAACGGCCAGACAGCCGCCGACCACGAGACGAAAACCAATTGATCGAATGTTCATGGTATTGACTCTTAAATACTCTGTCAGTAAATATAGTTCCGGAGCCAGCAAACTATGCTCCGATATTTGCTTAAAGATCCATCTTTATGGTACCCATGCTATCGTCGACCTCCGCTTCTCCCCCAACCCGTGTCGGCAAAGGTGACCTCAACTGATGACAAATTTCCTGGCGGCGTTACAGTTGCCCTCAATTTTTTGTTACACCGACCCTCCATTGCATCAACAGCCTTCAAAATTACATTATTTAAGACTTATTCGAGACCGAATCGATGTCCTCGAACGCGAACCTCCTGCAAGGGTACCTTCCGTACCACCTTTACCTTCGAAGATAAGCATCTCTCGAAACCTGTTCAGGCAGTTATGAAGAAGGGTACTGATCTCAACGTGTTGCAGCATTCCATCCCTCTGTCCGACTCCGCTTATCCCAGATTATCCGGCGGGGCTGAACCCGGTTTCAGAAAAGGTTTATTTTCTTGAAGGTAGGCAAAAAAGAGCTCCATCGGCAAAGGTTTGCTATAGTAATACCCTTGGATTTGTTCACAACCGCGCCCCTTCAGCCATTCGAGTTGTTCCTTAGTTTCAACCCCTTCAGCTACCACACCGATGCCGAGATTGTGGGCCATCAAGATAATAGTTTCCACAAGTTGGGCATCGCTGGGATCAATGGTCAAATCCCTGATAAAGGAACGGTCGATCTTCAGGATCTTAATCGGAAATCTCTTGAGATAGGCAAGAGAGGAATAACCGGTTCCGAAATCGTCGATGGAAATAGCAATACCGGCATCAACCAGTTGATTGAGGGTCTCAACGGTTTTGGTTAGATCGGTCATCATCGCGCTTTCGGTGATCTCTAATTCAAGCTGAGTACTGGAGATTTTGTATTTCTGAAGAATAGCAAAAATCCTGTCGACCAGGTTCGGTTGAACGAACTGGAGTGGCGACAGATTCACCGAAATAGTAAGATGCGTATTTCCCAAATCGTTGAGCATCCGTATAACCCGGCAGGACATGTCCAAAACCTGTTCTCCCAAAGGGATGATAAGGCCGGTCTCTTCCGCGAGCGGTATAAAGTCAGCAGGACTAACGATGGTTCCATCCGGTTTCTGCCAGCGAACCAGTGCCTCTGCCCCTGTAATCACTCCTCGCAAGGGATCAATCTTCGGTTGCAAGAAAACAGTGAACTCCCTGCTCATCACCGCTTGGCGCAGATTATTTTCAAGTTCCCGTAAGTAGGAAATACGCTCGCTTAAATCAGAGGTGAAAAGGCAGTAGTTGTTTTTACCCGTTGTTTTGGCTTGATACATGGCTATATCGGCATTTTTAGTGAGGACACCGGCGTTGTCGCCATCCTCGGGATAAAAAGCCACACCGATACTAGCACTGATGAACAGTTCGGAACCACCAACATTGAAGGGCGCTGTAAAACTTTGCAACAGCCGCTGAACGAAATCGTTGACCACCATGTCAGCAGTAATGGCCGCCACTAAAATCAGAAATTCATCCCCGCCGAGGCGAGCCACCGTATCCTCCTCACGCACCAGCGACACCAACCGCTTAGCCACCTGCTGCAACAGCTGATCGCCCAGTTCGTGGCCCAGGCAGTCATTGACGTTTTTAAAATTATCGAGATCGAGGAACAGAACCGCCAGTTTGGTGCCGCCGCGCTTGACATGGGCAATCGAAACGCCGATCCGGTCATTGGCAAGCGTCCGGTTGGGTAATCCGGACAGGGCATCATGGTAGGCTTGATGGACAATCCGTGCCTCCTGCTGTTTCATCTCAGTGATATCGTGGAACACCGCCACGTAATGGGCAACTTCCTTGTTTTCATCGTAAATGGCACTGATGCTCAGAATTTCCGGATACACTTCCCCGTTTTTTCGTTGATTCCATATCTCTCCACTCCATTGCCCGGTTTTGAGAAGAGTGCTCCACAGTTGGGTGTAAAAGGAGTGGTCCTGCCTGTCTGATTTCAAAATATGTGAATTTTTACCTATTACCTCATCAGCCTGATAACCGGTTATCTCCGAAAAAGCCTGGTTGACAGCAAGAATGATTCCATCCGAATCGGTAATACTGATACCTTCCAAGGCATTTTCAAAAGCCTTGTGAAAAATAATCATTTGTTGTTCAGCTTGAATACGGTCATTGATTTCATCAAGTAATTTATTATTCGTTTGCCGTAATCGATTGATGTAGTGATTGAAATGTCGACCAAGGAGGCCAATCTCACCAAGAGCGTCTACTTCGGCGCGGACATTAAGATCGCCTGCAGTGGCAACACGCATCTGTTGCGCCAAGCGCGAGAGAGGTTGAGTGATCAATTTACCGAGATAGAGGCTGACCGGTATGATCAGCAAAAGTGCGCAGGTCACAATCAGGGCGATGACTTTGCCGAGAGCCGTCAATGGTTGAAAAATCTCGTCCTCATAGACCGTTGAGGCCACTATCCAGTCTAATCCTGGGATATAATTAAAAAAAACTATTTTTTTCTTTGTTGCTGTTTCATCCTGGTCATTCCAGTAATAAGAGAATTCTCCATTTTTCATTGCAATCATCCGATCGAACACGGATTGGATAGAGAAATCCCCCATCGCATGGATGTTACCCCTGAGCCATGGGTGCAAGATTATTTTGCCTTGGCTGTTGATAATAAACGCATACCCCGTCTTGCCAAAATGGTGGGATTTCAGGCTTAAACGGAGATCCTCTGCCAGAAAATTAAACTCCTCCCGGTAGCTCGACACCGAGACAATCCAATCCCAAGGTTTAAAATACGCCATGTGCAAAACTTTAGGTCGAGTCTTCTCCTCACCGGGATTTTTCCAGTCATATTCCAGGTACCCGTCTTTGTAGAACATTTGCTGTTGAACAAACCAGAATTCGGAAATATCACGATTGATCAACTCGGCATTAGGATGAACTTGAACAACGCCTTTACTCGATAGAGCATAGATATACCCATGGTCGCCAATACGTTGTTGAAGGAGTATGTCTTTCCCCCTTTGCATAGCCTCAGTGCGAGTGAGGAGCCCTTTGCTAACCTGCTGTTCGAGACCGTTGAGGATATCGATATTAACCTTTGTTATGGCCTGCAAGTGATTGCGGATAAAGAGATTGGCGGCATTTTCGACCACATCTTTGACCGATGTTGTCGAGATGGATAATTTTTCCATCATGTTTTGCCGCATGTTTTCGTAGACAAAAGAGTAGATGGTTCCCCCTGAGAAGACTAGAATGAGGGTCAGGGCGAGGGCGAAATGGCCAACAATATAGAATTTGATCGAAATCCGGCGAGTAAAAATAGAAAGAAGAACCTTTGTCAACAAGGTGTAAAAGTTTAGAAGAGTTCTGGGGGGCTTGTCTTGATTAGCTTCGTTAAAAAAAAATGGCATATCTCAATTTCCAACACTGCGTCCGGCCCTACGAAGACCGGGATCAATGCAGCAGGAGAGTTCAGCAAAACTCTTGATTTCCATTCGGGACAGAAGGTCTATTTCCATAGACGTCAGCTCCAGGCCATTCTTGAAACAGGCATCGGATAAAGAGGTACTGGCCATCTGTCGAAACTGATCGTCGGTGATCAAGCGACCAATTAATAGTTCTACAGCTTTCTGCGACATGTAGACCTCCTCCTTATTCCACAAAAAGTTGTCCCGTTTCGGACAAACAAGGAACATTACCCCTTATTCCACTAAGAAATTGCAGGATATATGCCACAAAGTGAGGCATATACTAACCATATGAATTTACAGGAAGACAGATCGACAGGAAAACATCGGCGTTGTCCGAAAGGGGACAAATCGTCCCATTTCGGACAACGCCGGGCAGAGCTTAGTAAAACAGTTTGCAGGGAAGTTTGCAGCAGACGAGCGGCTGCCGATTTATTATTGCCGCTCTGTTGCATGGCCCACTCTTTCAGGCGTTCGATTACTAGATCGAACGAAAATTCCTCAGGAGTGAATTCGAAATGCAGAGAAATATTTTCAGAAACGGCAACAGGGTGAGGAGAAGAACCTCTCTGTAACAGCAGGTGCTTGGGTTGAATCAGTTCACCATTGGTGATAATCGAGGCGTACTCCAACCGGTTACGGAGTTCTCGCACATTTCCCGGCCAGTCATGCGACATAAGGACATCAAGAGCTGCTTTGGAGAGCCCCGGCAATGCCTTTCCCTGGTGCTGACGGAAGGATGCGATAAAATGCTCGGCTAGATAGGGTATATCCTCTTTCCGTTCACGGAGGGGAGGAACTGTAAGGGGAAAGACGTTGAGACGATAGAAGAGATCGGCACGAAAACGTCGCTGCTTTGACATTTCCCTCAAATCTCGGTGGGTGGCGACTATAACTCGAAAGTCGGTGGGTTGTGGCACGTCGGAGCCGACACTTTCAAAAACCTTTTCTTCCAAAACTCTGAGTAATTTTGCCTGCAATGGGAGCGGCATATCGCCGATCTCATCGAGAAAAAGGGTACCGCCACGAGCTCGGCGACATTTACCTTCACGCTCGCGGTCCGCACCAGTGAAAGCTCCTTTGACGTGGCCGAAAAGCTCGCTTTCCAAAAGGGCTTCGGGAATGGCGGCGCAATTAACCGGCACAAAAGCAGCAGGCGGAGAACCGGATGCCGTATGGATGGCCCGTGCCAGCACCTCTTTTCCCGCACCGCTCTCGCCGTATATGGCAACAGTAGTTTTGGGGACCGCTGCTACCTGCCTGGTTGCATCCAGTACCGCTCCCATGGCGGGGGAAATGGATTTGATATTCTGAAAACTGTAGTGTTCCTTAAGAAAATCTTCCATTTGGTCATGGCGCTGTCGCAGGCGAGCGTTATCCAGACTCCGCCTGACCGTCAAGATTAACTCTTCCCGGTGCAACGGCTTCAGCAGATAATCGTCGGCTCCTTCTTTCATGGCAGCAACAGCAGTATCCACACTGCCGTGTGCTGTTATCAAAAGAAAAGGAAGCCGAGGGTAACGACGTCGTACTTCCTGAAGTAATTGCACGCCATCCATGTCCGGCATGACCAGATCGGAAAGCACCATGTCGATGTTTGACCGTTCCAAAACGGTCAATGCCTCGATACCACTAACGGCACAGGTGGTATCGAATCCAGATTCCTTGAGATATCCTTTGATCATGAAACGGAAACTTTTTTGATCGTCGACCACCAGTATATTGGCTGCAGACGGTACGCTTGCCATCATTCTTCTCCCGTCAGTCTTTCAAAGCAAGTCGTGCACAGGCCCGAACGCAACAGTGCTGCTATATTCAGTAACTCTGCACGCGTTGCGATCAAAGCATTGTTGTGCAACCAGAGGACCAAACCCTTGAGGTTTTGGTCCTGCAGATGGGAGCAGAGACCCTTCAAGGAGTGCGTGGCGTCTTTGAATGCTTTGCGGTCGTCTGTACCAATGGCATCATCCATCCGGCTCAATTCTTGATACATATCATCCCGCAACAACTCTATATACTGCTGTATCAAATCAGAATTGTTCCCCATATCAGTAAGGATTCTTTTAACCAATATGCTACCAGGCATGGGGTCGGAGAGAGTATGATTATCGTCCATTAACGGCAGATTGCATTTTTGGGTGATAGCCATGGCAAGTTTGTCAGGATCGAGCGGTTTGAACAGGACAGCCTGCATACCTGCCGCCAGACACTGCTCCATAGTAGCCAACTCGGTGTCCGCAGTATAGGCGATGATTGGTACGGGGTTTAAGCCCTGTTCTTTCTCTAAGGTACGCATGCGTCTGGTCAGCTCGATACCGTCCATATCCGGCATCCTGACATCAAGAATAATAAGATCGTAGCGGGATTGCGCCTTCCGTTCAAGCGCCTGTAAAGCGTTTTCTGCCTGCGTGACCGTATGGCCGCAGAGGGTGAGGGTATCGACCAGGAATCGTCGGTTAAAGGCATTATCCTCAACCACCAGAATATCAAGAGGTGCGACGACCGGTGCCATAATTTTTTTATAAACAGGTTGAACGCTTTCCGTAAAGGGCAATTCTACCACAAAACAGCTGCCCTGCCCTTCATCGCTGGTGATGTCGATTCGGCCATTCATCACCTTCACCAAACTCTGCACAATCGCTAGCCCTAGCCCGGTACCACCGTATTTACGGGTTATACTCGGATCGATCTGTCGAAAGGGTTGAAACAGTACATCAAGTTTGTCGGTTGAAATGCCGATACCGGTATCCCTCACCTCAAAACAGACCGTGAGGTGACAAGTATCAAGCGTTGAGGCTGTCGTTGTAACGGTCAAAGTTACGTTGCCAGACTCGGTAAATTTAATAGCATTGGTGATCAGGTTGGCTAAAATCTGGCGGATCCGTGTAGGATCACCACATATCCAAAGAGGCTGGGCGATATTTTTGGCAACACTGAACTCCAGATGTTTCTGCGTGGCTAGCGAAGCGTATTGCCAGGCTACGAGATCAACTGTATCTGCTAGATTGAAAGGAATTGTTTCCAGGCTCAACTGTCCCGCTTCAATTTTAGAGAGATCGAGAATATCATTTACTAAATCCATGAGTGACTGAGAAGACTGATCGATAATATCTAGATATTGCTGCAGGATGTCAGGATCCGCGGTCTTACGCGCCAGAGCACTAAAGCCGACCAAGGCATTAAGAGGCGTGCGGATCTCGTGGCTGACCAGAGCCAGAAACTCGGATTTAACCTTTGCGGATGCTTCAGCAGCCTTGCGGGCAGTATCCAATTCAACCTGATAGCGCTTTTGTTCCGTGATATCCATGGCGCTGCCGACAAACGAAATAATCTCTTGTTTATCATTAAAGCAGGGCATGAAATTGGATAAATGCCAACGGATGGAACCATCGGCATGGAAAACTCGATATTCGAGACCTTTTTGCACCACGCCAGTACGCAATAGCTCCTGGTGAAAGGCTTTACAGACGGCAATATCATCGGGGCAGATGAAGCTCCTGAAATCCTTGCCAATAAGTGCAGACGGGTCACGTCCGACTAACCTGATATAACTTGGGGACACATAGCTGACAACACCGTTAGGGTTGACAGTGTAAATAATACCGTGACTATTCTGCATCAGAGAACGGAATTGTTCGTTTGCATTAACCAATTCCATCTCTGTCTGCTTGCGCTCGCTGATGTCAAATATCACTAGACGATAGGTGGGGAGGCCGCCTTCCGCCTGCGCAACGGTAGCCTCCATACATGCCCAGAAGGCGGTACTATCATCTTTCAGCATCCGCAGTTCGCATCCCTGCGGCCCACCGATTTGCAAGAGCTGACTGCGATGCAGATAGAAGATATCCTGATCATCTTTGAGAATGAACCGGTTGATCGGCTGCTTGACTAATGCGTTCCGGGGCACACCCAGCAAGGTGGCCGCGGTGAGATTGGCCTCCAGGATCAACCCTTCTTCGGAGATGGTGCAATAGCCAACCGGAGCCAGATCATACAGTTCGAAATAGCGCTCCCTCGATGCGTTCAGTTCCTCCTGGACCCGGTGCAGCGCTTCGTTCTGCATCTCCAGCCCGATCTGATGGACGCGTAGTTCGTGGAGCGTTTTCTGAAATTCTTCGGCCGACAGTGCCTCAATTTCTTTTTGGGGCGGCTCTTTAGCCTCGCCAACCAACCCTTCAGTCCGCCTACGCTGTTCTGCGGTTTGTTCGAGTCGGTTACCCTTGCTGGTCATTATAAGTCCCCTTCATTCAAGCGTAACGCGTGACGCACAAGGACATTCTCAACCACGACGAACGAGCATCAGCTCGATATCTTCCTGCAAGGCCTGAAGGTCCTCCTCATGCTCGACCTCATCCTGGAGGATTTGCACGGCCATATTGTAGGTGACGGGATCCAACTCGCGAGTCTCTGCCAGCATGGCATTATAGACACCAATAGCGCATTGTTCGCCTTTGATGTTCTGCTCCAGCAACGTGAGCACATAAGGATCTTCCGGGGCATCGTAGCCGCAATTGGTGAAATCGTACCAAATTTTGGGGCTGGTTGCCGGAGTCCCACCCAGTTGAATAATCCGGGTAGTCACCATATCAGCATGCCGCAATTCATCGGCCGCATGCTGCAGCAGTTCGGCAATCACCGCTTCCTTCATCGGTCCCTTGACGACCTTCGCACCAAGCCAATATTGGTAATAGGCCAGCCACTCATCGGCAAAGGCCTTGTTGAGCAGTAACAGAACTTTTTCAGTATTGACGCCAACGATTTCTCTCCCTTTGGTTCCCATAACAGTCTCCTTGATTTTAAGTTGTGCCAACATGCACCATTAGTTTGTTATGCGATGTATTGCCATTCCGCCAGGACAACGACAAGGTATTTTATAAAAAATCGTTTGAGACGGCTACATGCCTGTTCGTACCAACTGGGACAAAATTAAGGACAGTTTTTTGTAAAAATGTTTGTGGCAAGGAAGTGCAAGCGCCGTGCTGACTGTTGCTCAGACACTCGGTAAAAAGACTTGCGAAGAAGCAAATACGTACTTAAAAAAGTATGTATCATTAACTTTCTTCTTGGAGGAATTCCTATGCACGACCGACGCGATTTTCTCAAAACAACTGTCGCAGCCGCCTCTGTCCTGGCAATCAGTTCAATCCCTCGGGCCTTTGCCGCCGCCGTCCCCGCCATGTACACCAACGTTATCTACACTAAGGATAAGCCCGGTATGTGGGCAGGAAAAGAAGGTAGCCATGCTCCGGAAGTTACGGTAACGGGCTCAAAAGTTGCGATAGTTACCAAACACCCAATGTCGGACAAACACTTCATCGTCAGACATACCCTTGTTCTTGAAGATGGAACCTATGTAGGCGCGACTACTTTTACGCCTGCTGACAAGCCTGAATCCAGCTATGAGTTGCCCGCTGGCTACAAAGGCAAATTCTATGCCACCAGTTTCTGCAATCTGCACGATTTCTGGCTGACCGAGACAGTGGTCTGATGCGGTTCTGACCGCTTTCAATCGTAGCAGGCAAGGCTCTACCGTTGCGGTAGGGCCTTTTTTTTTCAAGAACGAGTATTCCTCATACGCTATCCATCCAGAGATGGTTCTCACCGAAATCACCAGAGACCGGTCACTGAGGTGATCCCCTCCCCAGGTAAACGGCATTCTCGGCACACCACACCAACAGAATACAGCCGCCGCAAAGTTTGAAACGGTACAAGCCCTAGCCTCTCCCTGGCGATACCCTTGCTTTCCCCGCCCATCAAACATATTGTTGCACTGTGGGGGAGGCACCCACCGATTTTTCTCAATAATTTCAACCAACCCAATGAAGGCCTTCAAGGAAAATATATGACAAAACGATCCGTCAACACGGTACATAAAATTGAGGCGGGGATGGAAGACGTTATTGCCTGCAACTCCTCTATCTGTCTGGTCGACGGCGCGGCCTGCCGCCTACTCTATCGCGGTTACGACATCGTCGACCTGGCTGAACATTCCACCTTTGAGGAGGTTGCCTACCTCCTCTGGTACGGACGTCTCCCCGGATTTATCGAATTCCAGGCCTTCCTCGATGGCTTCACCGGCTGCATGAAGTTACCGGTGGAAACGGTTATGATTCTGCGGATGTTTCCCCATGCCGCCACCCCCATGGAAGTGCTGCGAACCGCAGTCTCCTCTCTGGGCCACTGGGACCCTGACAGCGGCAACACCCGGCTTGATGCCTGCCTGCGTAAGGCGCAGCGCCTCACCGAACGCATCCCCATGATCATTGCCTCGCATCAGCGACTCCGCGACGGCAAGGAACCGCTCGAACCATTGTCCAACAATGGTATCGCCTTTAATTTCCTCTACACCCTGCAGGGCAAAGAACCCGATCCGATCATGGTCAAGGCAATGGACACCTCGCTTATTCTTCATGCCGACCACGAACTCAATGCCTCGACCTTTGCCGCCAGGGTGACGGCTGCGACCATGACCGATATCTATTCAGCCATGACCAGTGCCATTGCCGCACTCAAAGGTCCTTTGCATGGCGGCGCCAATGCCGAAGTCATGAAGATGCTCGATGAAATTGGTGCGCCGGAAAAAGCGCCAGACTGGGTCCTGCCGCGCCTTACTGCCAAACAAAAGATCCCAGGATTCGGCCATCGGGTCTACCGCTGTGAAGACCCGCGAGCCACTGTCCTGCGCAAAAAGGTGCAGGAAATAACCGCACTCACCGGCGAGACTCGCTACTATGACATCGCCCAGGCGGTAGAAAAGGTAATGTTGAGCCATTCAAAGGTATTCCCCAACGTCGATTTCTATTCGGCCCCGCTCTACCACGCCATGGGCATTCCCGTAGAATTATTCACCCCTATTTTCGCCATCAGCAGGGCCGTTGGCTGGTCAGCCCACATCCTCGAGCAATGGAAGAATAACCGGTTGATCCGACCCAATGCCCACTACACCGGCCCGGCGCTCACCCCGTATGTCAATATAGGATCACGATCCTGAAAGGGCGGCTCGGGGTAAAACATGACAGACCTCTGCAGCGACGACCAGCGAGCATAGGGAGAGGCGATAGCCTCTAACCTTGACCGTGGCGTTGGTGGCAAGGATAGTTGAGCTTTTCAGGTCAATGGCCGCGACTCACCTGAGGCTGGTTCAAGGAAATCGGTAAAGATGCCGGTCACGCCAAAGCGGAACAGCTGCTGTTGACGGGACGGATCGTTGACGGTAAAGACATTGACCTGCAGACCTGCGGCGCGCAGGGTTGTGACCAGGGATTCCTCAACCAGGCTATCCTCAGGGTGATAGGCGCAAACACCGAGTTTCCGCAGATAGGCGATGAGATTCAGGGGATGGGCACCTGCTTGCAGGGCGGCGGTAGCTATCTCCGGGGCCAATGTGTGGCAGGACCGCAGATAGCCGTGGTTGAATGAGGAGATGACCACCTCGTTGGTGGCTCCGGCGGACCGGATTTCCCGGATCACTTCAGGTATTATCAGGCCGTCCATCCGAGGGTGACGCATATCCTTGATTTCAATATTGAGCGGCATCCTGTTGGCCCCTGCCCAGGCCAGGAGTTCTCGCAGGGTCAGGATGCGCTGCGGCATGAGGGACAAAAGATGCGGACGATCGGCAAGGCCGCGTCGCAGGGTCGCAAAGGGATCGGTATCGAGAAACCAGGTACCTATATCAAGAAGACGCAGCTGCTCAAGCCGCCAATCGCAAAGATCAAGACTGGTCAAACCGAGCTCCCGAGCCACGAGGGCGGCATTGGTCGTTCTGGTTAAGTTTTGATCGTGGAAAACTACAGCCACGCCATCGCGACAGAGCTGCACATCCAGTTCGATCATCCGGCTACGGCCGAGGCTCTGGTCAAAGGCGCAGAGGGTGTTCTCCGGATAACAAGCCCGGTAGCCGCGGTGGGCAATGAGCAGCGGTTGCGAAGCAAACCGGTCGAAAAACCGATGGCCTGGGTGGTTAGCGCTCCAGATTGCGTGCATAACGGCCCGCAGCGTCTATTTGACGAGGAGCGTAGGGCGGGTGCTACGGGTGTTATCGGCTTCGATGATCAGATCGCTCAATTCATTACGGTCATCATCTTTGGGCGGGAAATGGGTATGCAAGAGGTTGCCGATCTCTTCGATGGTCGTGCAGAGTGCTGCTCCTTGCTGTTTTCCCCTGATGCCCGCCGTCAGCCGACTGACGAATACCTGCCAGGTCTGCTGCGGTATTTTCTCATTGATGCCTCGATCACCCAGAATCCAGACTCGACGCTCAAGCACCGAGATATAGATCAAAACACCGGTGGCATCTCTGGTAGCCTGGAGTCCTGCGGCATAGAAATGGGTGAAGGCCGCTCGCTCTACCTCGGCTGCAGCCCGTTGCCTGCGGATGAAAAGCCGTAGCAGCGAAGAGTTGCGCCGTACCAACAGTCGGGCAAGAAGAAAAAACACCGAAAGGTAGCCGAGAAAAAGCCACAGCACCTCGCCCTGCCACCAGAAAAAAGAACCCGTGACAAGGGCAGCCGCCAGGGCTGCGGGCAGGGCCAACACTGTCGCGCCAGTGAGTTCGGCCTCAGGGTAGACATGGCTTGCCGATACTACCATGGGTACAATTTCGCCGGCGGTCTGCTGCTCCGCACGCTGCACCGCCTGGGTGATTTCCTGCTGTTCGTCCTGTGTGAAAAATCCTTCAGCTAAAGTCTGCATGGTTACCATTCTCCCGATGCGCCGCCGCCGCCAAAACTGCCACCGCCGCCACTGAAACCGCCAAATCCCCCACCGCCGCCGTTACTGCCCCCTGAAAAAAAGCCGCCTGGTCCGAATCGGTTCCCGCCGCCGGATCCGGCCAGCGTGCTGGCAATCAGTGCTCCGAGGATACCACCGGGAATCAGCAGCGCAAAGGGGAGCCAACCGGAAAACCCCGAAAGAAACAGGGCTGCCACCGGGGCAAAAACCCCTCCCGCGACCGCTGCCACTGGTTTTTTCTGGTTAAACAAGCTGCCAATAACAGCCAGGCCGATAACCAAAAACACCACAAACCCGCTGGGATCGCGACGAGGTTGTTGTTTTTTCACCACCTGCCGCCCCGTATATTCCCCTTTGACCACGGCGACCATGGCCCCGACTCCGTCGATCACCCCTTGATCATACTTGCCCTGCCTAAAAGCCGGCACCATCGTTTCTCTAATGATTCGCCCGGCAACAAGATCGGTTAACTTGCCTTCGAGGCCATAGCCCGTTTCGATCCTGATTTTACGGTCCTTAGCCGCAATGAACAACAAGGCCCCGTTATCGGTCCCTTTCTGCCCGATCTTCCAGGTTTCAACCACCTTGAGGGTATACGGTTCCAAGCTTTCCCCCTCAAGGCTGGGGACAGTCAACACCACAATCTGCGTAGACTCTTTCTGCTCCAAGGCCTGCAAGGTCTGTTCGAGCATCTGCACCGAGCTTGCGGAAAGGATACGGGCCGTATCGTTGACCCTGCCTTTTAGGGGCGGGACCTCCAAAGCATGGGCCACCGAAAGCATCCCCCCGGTTACCAGGAGAAGAACGATGAAAAACGGTTGAATCAGAAGATTGCGCAACGCTTTCATACCGACTCCGGAGTTTTAGAACTTCACCTTAGGTGTTTCCTTGGCATCAGGCGCCGCCTTGAAATATTCCTTGCGCTCTAAGTGGAGCAGGAGCGAGTTGGTCAGGCTTTCCGGAAACTTGCGGATGGAGCCATTGAATACTTCGACGGCCTGATTGTAGCGTTGGCGAGCAACATTGATCCGGTTCTCCGTGCCTTCCAGCTGGTTCTGCAGGTCGCGGAAATTCTGATTCGCCTTCAGATCCGGATACTTCTCGACCACCACCATCAGTTTGGACAGGGCCGAGGACAGACCACCCTGCGCATCCTGGAGCTGCTGCATCGCCTTCGGATTACTCAGATCCTTAGGGGTGATCTGCACCGCTGTTGCCTTGGAGCGGGCCGTGATCACCCCGGTCAGGGTTTCCTGCTCATGTTTAGCATAGCCTTTCACGGTTTCCACCAGATTGGGAATGAGATCTGCTCGACGCTGCAAGTTCGATTCAATATCAGCCCAGGCCTTGAACACCCCTTCCTCTTTGGTTTGCAGCGCATTGTAGCCACAACCGGACACTAAAAACAGGGTCATGAATACAGCCAACACATTGGTCAATACTCTCTTCATGGTACACCTCCGATATCTTATACACTTTATGGAATCAATCAAAGCAAACGCCCGCCTTCTGAAAGGACCGACGTTCAATACGTATCCTGTTCATCTTCGCTATCTGTTTCCCCATCCTCGCCGAGAATCCATCGGACCGCAGCCCCCAAATCCTCAGCGATATAATCAGGCTGGACCGCCTGGCCTGGACCAATATAGGCAGCATCGCCCCGTCCATACCCGGTCAGCACCAGTATGGTGGTGGCACCAACCGCGGCACCACAGCGAAGATCCGACCAGCGATCACCGACCACAAAAGAACGCCGCAGGTCCAAGCGGAGATCAGCCGCTGCCTGTTCCAACAAGCCGGTCTTCGGCTTGCGGCATGTACAGTCAACCCGGAATCGCTTCTCTTTGGCCTCGGGATGGTGCGGGCAGACATAGAGCCCATCAATATGGGCCCCTTCCAGGGCCAGTAGATGGCACATCTCCTGGTGCACCTCATCAAGCAATGTTTCAGGGAAATAGCCCCGTGCCAGCCCTGACTGGTTGGTGACAACTACCACCGGCAGATAGTGCTCATTGAGGATGCGGATGGCCTCCTCGACCCCAGGGAGCAATTGAAACCGGGTAATATGGTTGATGTAGCCCATCTGTTCGTTGATAGTGCCGTCCCGGTCGAGAAAAACTGCGGGTCGCAGGGGCCTGTTTGCAGATGCATTTTTAGCTAGACTCTCCGGTTGTCCCATCTATTCTGACTCCAGCTTTTGCATAACAGCGGCAAAAACTTCGGCGCTGCTGATCAGTTGCATGCATTGAAAATGTTTTTCCGGACAATGGGTCTTTTTGCACGGACTGCAGGATAACGGCTTACGGATGACCGTGGCATTGTCCGAATACGGGCCGGTCGCAATATGATCGGTAGAACCGAAAATCGCCACCATAGGGGTGTGCAGGGCCGCACCAACATGCATCAGGCCGGAATCGTTGGTCACAAAAACCGTGCACTCGCCGATCAGGGCCATGGCCTCAATTAGGGTGGTGGCACCGGTGAGATCGATCATCCGCTCACTCGCTTTCCCGGCATGGGCAATGATTGCAGCCGCTGTTTCCCGGTCGGCCCCGCTCCCGAAAAGGACAATACGAGCATCGGTTCGACGACAGAGCATCTCAGCCAGTTCGGCATACTTCTCCGCCGGCCAGCGCTTGGCCGGACCAAAAGCGGCCCCGGGATTGAAACCAATCAGCGGCACGGCCCCCACCTGCTTTCCGGTCCGTTCTTCGATAAGCAGTTTGGCGGCATCGATCTGTTCGCCGGGGATAAACAGCTCCAACTCGTTGGGCGAAGTTTTCAGTCCCAGACCGCGGACCATCCGCTGGTAGTAATGCACCTGATGCTTTTTGATCAGTCCCGGTGCTTTGTCGACGCCATGGGTGAGCAACAGACCGCGGGCGTCGGTGGTATAGCCGCCGCGTACCGGAATGCCGGCAACCGTGGCGATCAGCGCTGCCTCAAAGGCGTTCTGCAGAAGAATAGCGCAGTCGTACTGCTGCAGCCGCAGCTCGCCCGCCAGTCGCAGCATCCCTTTCAGGCCCTGGTGCCGCTCTTTTTTCTCATAGATAAACAGCTGATCAACCCGGGGGCTGTAGCGAAAAATATCGCTGACCCAGGGATGCACCAGCATGGTGATCTCGCTCTCTGGAAAATTCTCGCGAATGGTCCGCACCGCCGGGGTGGTGATCACTGCATCCCCGATCCAATTGGTGGAACGGATCAAAATCTTCTTCGGATTCTGCGGAAACGGTTTCATGGGATTGCCCTTCCGGTAGCAACGGCGGCCAGCAACCCGCTAAGATGTTGGGCGGCAAAGGCGATGCCAGGATCCTGGGACAGGGCTATTTCATAGTTGGCGATGGCCTCATCCCTGTCGCCAAGGAGTTCCAGATTCAGCGCCAGGTTGGCGTAGTCGATCGCTGAGACCGGATTTAAAACAACAGCACGCCGAAAATGGTGGACCGCCTCGGTATGGCGGCCGGTCTTGTAGCAGCAGACGCCCAGGGTGTTATGGATATCCGGCCGCTCTTCATCGCTGGCTAGCCCGAGCCCCAGAGCCGCAATAGCCTCCTCGTACCGGCCGAGATCCCTGAGGCAGCAGCCCTGGTAGGAATAGATATAGGGCAGATCCTCTTGATGCGGGTCACGGACAAGGGCAGCCTCGAAACAGATCAGGGCCGATTCGATGTCGCCCTGCTCAAAAAGATGGCGGCCCCGGTAGAAATGAAGATAGTAGGCCTCCGGCAACAGATCCTGCATCGCCGCAAGCCGGGTGCCGAGTTGTTCGCCTTCCAGCAGGCCGGCAGCCAGTTTGGCGGCAAACAGGCCGGCATTGCCGCCCATGGCCCGTTCTCGAAAATGGGCGCCGGGTATAATGGTATAGATCGCGGGGATCTGCAGCTCCGGATGGGTGGTGTTGACCACCAGCACCTCCATATCGTTGCGCTTGAGGGCAGCAACGCAGTTCTTGACCTCCTGGAAGATATCGTCATCCTGAAGGTCGGCAAGCTCGCCCAAAGCAACCGTTTGCCCACTGTCGATCACATGGGCGACCTCCGACAAGCTGACAGGCTTGGGTAAACCGCTGGCCACATAATTAGAGCCGGAATTAAAATCGCCGGCCAACTGCGCGACTTCGGTCAAGGCCCGAATCAGCGCCTTGTTGGCATCGGGCGTGGTCCCGGCCGTATAGACAATCTCGCTCAGCTCAGGGAAGGTGGTGGGGTCCCAGGCCAGAGCACCGATGGTGGGAATGCCGGTATCCAGGGAAAAATCGTTGAGATGCACCTGAATACCGTTCTTATTGAATTTAGCCAGGAGCTCAAGGGCCACCGGATCACTGATCGAATCCGGGTTGATTTTCGGGGTGGCACGATGGTCGCGGGTGATGAGGGCACAAACATGGCGCTCAATCACCTCGCTGATCCCCTGGATCACCGCCTCCTCATAGGTATTACCCGCAGAAGGGCCGTTGAACTCGTTAATGGCGTAAAACCAGGAGAACGGTACCAAAAACGGGGTGTTGTCCGAAAGTCTGAGCGCCCAAGTCCACTGCAGCGGCAGGCCGGTCAACAGCTGACGGAGCGTTTCCGGCGTCAGGTCGACGTCATGGACCGAGCGCAAGAGGGTCTCGATCGGCAGTACCGCATACCCTTGGGCCTCCATGGTATCATAATCGCCGGTCAAGAAATTTTCCGTATCCTTGAGGAAACTGAAAAAACTAAACCGCTCGCCCAACTCCATACAGGCGCTGGCCCGGGATTGTTCCGGGGTCGACCCTTTGCCCATCTGTTTCTTGTTGCCGATGATCCGCTGGGCGTCGACCCCACACACACTGAAATAGACGGGGATGTCGAGACGACCGTTATCGATGCGCCGAATATCCTCCAAGATGTCGAGACGGGTTGCCCGGAGACGCTCCTGGAAACGAGCCACGGTTTCCTCTGGGGTACAGGCCTTGTCCTGGTCATAGGTGTAGTGTTTAGGGCAGGACTGGAGGGTAATGATTTTTTTATTCATGCGCTATACTGGTGAAGGGTAATGAATCGGGCCGAGGCTGTTTCTTGCCTGCATAAAGCAGATGCAACTTCCCCGACCCCGCTTTCTCTGGTTACCGGCCCCTCGGCACGGCAAGGGTTGCGGCGAGGCGGCTCAATTTCTGTATCCAGGGATCGCCCCAGGGTTTCAGAGTGAGCCGCCTCGTCTCTTCAGCCTCAATATGGAGGTGTATTTCAAGCCGGTCCGCAGGGGTCAGCGAACCGAGTCGCTCCGGCCATTCGATGATGGCCACCCCGTGCTGTTCGAGAAATTCTGGCAATCCGGCCGCCTCGACATCGTCTTCATCGCGGAGACGGTACAAATCCATATGGTAGACCGGCAAACGACCGCTGTATTCATGCAGGAGGGCAAACGACGGGCTGGCGACATACTGCTCTGTGCCAACGCCGAGTGCTTGGGCCAGGTATTGGGTCAGGGTGGTCTTGCCCGCTCCCAGCTCGCCCTGCAAGAAAACGACATCGCCGGGTTCAAGCACAGCGGCAAGCGCATGGGCAAGTTCGGCTAATCCATCAGAAGAGAGGCCCGATATTTCAAGCATCCCGCTTGTCTCCGGTATCGCTGCTGCCCGGTTGGTGTTGACCATTTTGCGCCCTATCGATTCTTGTTCGCTCAAATATATCCTGGAATGCTCTATCCGCGTTGATAACCGTAACCGTTTGCAAGAAAGGATTGTACGGGGAAAACTCCCACCCGGCAAGAAGCAATCATTACCAAGGAACGGGGGGTGGGGGGCAATGAACCGCCTGCCCTCTGACATGCATAACCGATAGACTTCGCTGGATAGAAGAAGGCCATTTATTTGTGATACCGGTGTCCAGCTTTGATGGTGCAGGCCCTATATAACTGTTCGACCAGAATCAGCCGAGTCATTTCATGGGTGAAGGTCAACCGGGAAAGCGAAAGTATTGTATCGGCCTGCTGGACCACGGAGCGATGCAGCCCCAGGTGTCCACCAATCAAAAAACAGACCGTACCCACACTCTGATTCTCCCAAGCCGTCAGCAGGTCAGCCAGTTCTTCGGAGCTGGCCGATTGCCCTGCTGGATCGAGGGCGACCTTCAATCCGGCAGCACCTCCGTGCTCCAACAGCAGTGCCGCATCGTGCAATTTAACCACCTCATCCGGTTCTTTGAGGCTGTGCCGTTCCTTGAGCACAGGCATTGCGACCGTGGCAAACCGGCCGAGTCGCCCGGCATAATCGCGGATGCCTGCCTCAAGATAGGGTTCTTTGGTCTTGCCGAGCAGAGGGATAAGGAATTTCATCCGCCGGTTTTGTCGGAATCAGCCTGATCCAGCAGCGATTGCAGGATATGACAGAACTGTTGGTAGCTGATCTCCTGTTTAAAACCGGGACAGGATTCGGTAATGGTCCGGTAATTGTTTTCGTCGGCCAGCATGCTCGGATGCAGCGGCCATTGTCGGCACCGCCAGGGCCGTCCCTCATGGACCGTGCAGCCGACAGCCCGGTCATAAAAAATACAATGACCGTCCCGGGTCTGCATTTGCACTACCGAGCCAGTGACTCGCCAGTATTTTTGCCGAGTTTCCTCAAGCGTCAGGCCCAGGACCCTAATCATCCGGTCCTGATCCTTCTGGTCAAGGGACACTGTGGTTTCCCCGTGACAGCAAAATCCACAGCAGGTGCAGGCAAAGATGTCGGTAACGTGGCAGGTGGTTGTGTTTGTATTAGTCATGGCAAGAAAAAACGTCGATCCACAGGGGAGTCGACGTCATAATAGAAGAGAGAGTAAGGCGAACTGCAATCAGGCATAGCCGATAATGTCGCCAAAAATAGAAATATCAATACCAAAGATTTGCGCCGCCTTTTTCCACTTCAGCGCATCAGGGGTATGGAAAAGGACTTCAAGGTCGGCGGGCACCGTCAACCAGCTGTTATCGACCAATTCGCCTTCCAACTGGCCGGCACCCCATCCGGCATACCCCAGCATGAACAGGAATTTCTCAGGCCCCTGCCCTATGGAGATATCCTCGAGCAGGCGGGAATCACGGCTTAGAAAAACTCCGGACTTCACCTCCACGGAATAACGATCATAGCTCTCGGTTGCATGCAAAATAAATCCGGCATCAACCTCAACAGGGCCGCCCATGTAGACCGGAGGTAACGTGCCCTCAGGAATGGTGAGACAGGAGCCGTGCAAGACATCAAGCAGGGTAATTTCAGGATTGGGATTATTGATCACCAAACCCATAGCCCCCACATCATTGTGCACACAGAGATAGATCACCTGTTCCTGAAACCTCGGATCAGGCATCTGCGGTGTGGAAATGAGAAAATGTCCTGCCAGGCTGTCCATAGTCGATCTTATCTCTGTGTTCCGTCTGGTTACAGGTTATCACCTGAAAATTGTATTCATCAAAACAGTTTTCTCATGGCAAACCCGATTGCTGAAACTGATCAGGGTTGCCGCTTTTTTGCCTCTAGGGTACACTTTAATCTCATCACACGGAACAATCAACCGCTATGAAGGAAAAACAAGGAACGGTATGAGCGACCAATCTCCAGCACATTGTAAATCGGCAAATCTCAAAAAAGCCCTGATATGGATGTCTGAAACCCTGCAGCAGTATCCCGAGAAAAAACGGCAGATCGTCCTGCAGGAAGCAGAGCTACGCTTTGATCTCACCCCGTTGGAATGTGCATTTCTCGATAAACATTTTTCCGCCCCCCCTGAATAACTGCGATGCAGCTTGTGCCCCTCTCCTTTTGGCGAGAATCGTCCCGGTCAGCCCTGCTCGAGACGATAGACGGGCAGCAGGATGGTCACCGTTGTCCCCATGCCGGACTCGCTCTCCAACTCGATGGAACCGCCGTGATCGACGATAATTTTCTGTGAAATCGCCAGCCCAATGCCGGTCCCCCCCTGCTTGGTGGTAAAATAGGGATAAAATACCTGGGATAACAGTTCAGCGGCAATCCCTTCGCCGGTATCGCTGATCCGCAGTACCACGCTCTGGCTATCTTCCTTGTTGGCGAGGGCGACCGTCAGCCTGCCGCCTTGCTCCATGGCCTGCAGGGCGTTCAGCAGGACATTCATCATCACCTGCTGCAGCCGGTCGACATCTCCCAAAACAGGCAACAACTCGCCCTCAACCTCCAACGTGGTTTCGATACCATTATCGGCAGCCTCGGCCTTGATCAGCTGCAGACTGCGCTGCAGTAAAGCAGCAAGATCGACCCGGCCTAAGCGTAGGGCTGTGGGCCGGGTGAAGCTGAGCATTTCGGTAATGGTCCGGTTCATCCGTTCCGTTTCCTGGATGAGCAGATCTGCTGTATCCTGTTCTTTACTGCCCGCTGTAAATTTGTTTTTCAAGAGCAGCGCCAACCCCTTGATCGAACTCAGAGGATTGCGGACCTCATGGGCAACACCGCCCGCCATTCGGCCGATCGCCGCCAATCGTTCGTTCTCGCGCATCCGCTGTTCAAGCGACCTTATTGCAGTGACATCAGAAATCAACAGCACCTTACCCATATATTGCTGTTCACTGTCTGTGATCAGAAGCGGATGGCAGAGCAGTTCACAGCGCCGAACACCAAAGGCGATGCGGATGCTGTAGTCTTGCACCAGACTCTGCGATGCTGTTGTTTCCGTTTCGTTATCCTCAAAATACGCGCCCAGGGGTTCCGGCAAGACCTCCTGCGGCCTTTTACCGGTAACTATAGTATTCGGCATGCCGGTAAGTTGAGCAATCGCCTGGTTCCAGGTAGTAATCCGACCGGCTGCATCCGTGGCAATGACGCCAACCGGCAATTTGGCAATGAGGAGTGAGGTGTAGGCCTGGATGTCCTCCAGGGTTTTCTGAGAAATACGGAATCCCTGAACCAGAGACAGAGAAAACCACCCCCCTAATCCAACCAGTAACATGGCCAGGGACAGTATAACGATTTGCCACCGCAACCTCCCAAGAGTGTGATCAAATTCCCTCATGTCAAGTCCGACGAGCACGATATACTGCTCCCCCCTAGGACCGCCATCCGGAAAAGCTCGCAACATCGACCGTCTTTCCTCATATCCACGCATGAAAAAGCCCCTCTGCCCCCCTCCCCTTTGAGGCCGCACAGGCATGGGCATTACGGAGGGGAAAGAATGGGAGAACTGCCGAGCTGTCTCGAAAACACGTCCGAATTCATCAGTGTTCTTAATGCTATACATTATCTGCGACTGGTCATCGGTGTAGTCTTGTTCTTCCTGGAATGTAGGCAGCGGCAGAGTGCTGCCTACGCGGGTATGGTCACTATGAGCAAGGACTTGGCCCTTAGAATCAATCAGGGAGAGATACCGTAGTTCCGGGTCTTCAGCCAAGTGATCTATAACCCGTTGCACATGGACATTCCAAGGATCGTTGTTCGCGAGGTCCCTGCGCAGATCATTGACATAGGATGCTCTGGCCCCAGAATACAACACTCGCATCAACGTGGCGGCCTTCTGCAGCATGGCATTGGTCATAAGCCGCCGCTCCAGCCTGAAATTATGAAAGGCGAAGGTGACGACGATTATAATCAGCAAACCAGCCGCCGCTGCCAGTAGCCAGGGAGAAGAATAAATATAGGCCGGCCGGGCTAAATTTTGCAGTCTTGCTTTCATGTTCTTTGTCATGCCTCTATTCTTTGCAAGTATCAATCCAGAGAGGACTAAGGCGAATCCCTCCGGTTATCGCCCTAGTCGACCGGGTACGGAAAAACCGTGCTGCAGGGTTCTGGGTATTATTTACCCACCAACGCGCCTTAATCTGGATAGGAAGGAAACAGTTGACTGCTTAATGTTTCACTGAAATAGAATCTGACCTTCTTATTTTTTAATATACTGTGTATTTTCATAATGTTGGCGAGTAATCAATAGAATTGGCACGGTTATCGCTCTACAAATGGCAACAACAGACCAACACACTTTCACTACTCAACATAAGGAGTATGACATCATGGAACTGACGACCAGCAAGAAAAAAATTATGTTAGCCGCCATTTTGACCAGCGGTATAGCCCTGGCGATCAGCCAATCTGCCCTTGCCCAACCGACTCAATCGGATGTTCAGGGATCGACGGGCAAGGGACTTTGCCAATACCAAATAGATCCAGCGACGCAGAAGGTTCGTGACAAATTCCTCGCCGAAACGGTGGAGCTCAGAAAACAGATGGCAGAGAAGCATGCGGTGATGCGTGCCCTGCTGAATGCCGGAACCCCGGATACAACCAAGGTCTCGCAACTGGCAGGAGAGCTTTTTGAGCTGCGCGAGAAGTTACGCGTCAAGGCCCAGGAAAGCGGCCTGCCAATGCACATGATGATGATGGGCCAAGGAAATATGGACACCATGCCTTGTCAGGGTATGGGGATGGGCCGCCGTCACCATATGATGTAACCCGGTTGCGCCCTTAGTCGTACAGATCAACAAGCCCTCACTCGCCCCGGCAGTTTTTTCCTCCCTCCTTGCTGTCGGGGCGTTTTCTTGCCTCAATTTCCTCCTGCACAATTTTTCGCCTCCCAACCCTCACATCATATTTTCAGGATCAACATCAAAGCTCATGGTTACGGCCTGCGGACAGAGCCTGTTCTTTTCAGCTAGCAGAGCCCGGCACAGCGCATGCAGCACAGTTGGGTAATGACTTTTCAACAGCAGCTGCCAGCGCGTGCGATCTTTCAATTTCACTAAAGGAGCCGGAGACGGCCCGAGAATCTCGGCTCTATTGCCCCACTCATGCCCGTGAAGAAAAGCGGCGACCGTCTCGGCTGTTGTTTGCACCTGCAGTTCTTTAACGCCGCTGAATCGGATATTGACCAGCCGGGAAAAAGGGGGATAGCTCAGAGGCTGGCGCGCGGTAATTTCTCGGTTGTAGAAGGCATCATAATCGTGATGTTGCGCCAGGTGGATGGCATAATGATGCGGCTGATAGGTCTGGATGATGACCCGGCCGAGCTCCTCGCCCCGCCCTGCCCTGCCCGTCACCTGGGAGAGCAGCGAGAAGGTGCGCTCTGCCGCTTTGTAATCGGGCATGCCCAGACCGGAATCGGCCCAGACCACCCCCACCAGGGTGATATGGGGGAAATGCAGTCCCTTGGCGATCATCTGGGTGCCTATGAGGATATCGATCTGCCGTGACCTGACCGCTTTGAGGGTGGCCAGGTAGTGTTTACGATTCGTGGTGGTGTCGCTGTCGAGCCGGGCAACTCTGGCCTCCGGGAACAGCTGCTGCACCTCCTCCTCAATCCGCTCCGAACCGATGCCAAGCCCAGCTATTCGGGTTGAGCCGCAGGCGGGACACAAGGTGGCTGGGTGTTGGCTGTAGCCGCAGTAATGACACAACAGGGTATTCTTATTGCGATGCAAGGTCAGGGAGACCTGGCAATGTCTGCATTGGAGAACGTGGCCGCAATCGCGACAGAGCATGAACGCAGAAAATCCGCGGCGGTTGACGAACAGCAGGGATTGCTGGCCCTTTGTCAACGTTTCCCCGAGGACGCTGATCAGCCGGTCTGAAAAGACCAGATCGGGCCGGGATCGCTTGACTGTCGCCAGATCGATAATTTCGACAACGGGCAGCGGCTGCTCTGCAACCCGTTTGCTCATGGTCAACAGGGTATATTTCTCTTGCTTGCAATGGTAATAACTGACCACCGATGGGGTTGCCGAGCCCAGCAAGACCGGGCATTGGGAAAGTTGCGCCCGCAGCACTGCCAGATCCCGGCCGTTGTACCGTAACCCGTCCTCCTGCTTGTAGGCCGGCTCATGCTCCTCGTCGACAATGACAATCCCCAGATTTTCCAGCGGCGCGAATACGGCCGAACGGGCCCCCATCACGACGGTGGCCGTTGATTGTAGGACTGTCTGCCACTGGTCAAGACGCTCCCCATCCGTAAGGCCGCTGTGAAGCACTGCCAATTGCGATCCAAACCGGGAATAAAAATGGGCCTCAAGCTGTGAGGCCAGCGCAATTTCAGGAACCAGCACCAGGGCGGTCCGCCCTTGAGACAGGGCATGCTGCACCGCCTGCAGATAGACCTCGGTCTTGCCGCAGCCGGTTACGCCAAAAAGAAGAAAGGGCGTAAAGGTATGGCTGGTAATGGCCGGCAGGATGGCGGACAGCACCTGTTGCTGCTCACCGGTAAGACACTCCGGGACCGGATGAAACGGTGGTGGTTCCCCAAAAGGATCGCGGTAGAGACGCTCCGTCTCCTCCTTAAGAATCCCCAGCGCCAGCAAATGGTTCAGCCGAGGCGCAATGCCTGGATAGTGATGGGTTAAGGTCACCCGGGCCACCGCATGCCGGTTGGCTGCGAAAAAAAGTTCGAGGAACAGGGTCAACGCCTTGATTTCCGCTTTTGTGAAGGAACAATCCTCGTCCTGCTGCAGCATATCCAGAATCGAAGCTATCGCCTCCCTGCCTTGCGCTTGCACCAGCGGCAGCAATGGAGCGCCGGGAGAGATCACGGCCTGGGTCTTCGGTTTGACCTCAGTGGTCAGCAGCATCGGCCGGATGGTCACCAATTGCCGCTGTTCAAGTTTCTGCAGAAAATTCCGGTCCGCAGTTTCGCGCCACAGTCGCCTGACCGTTCCCGGCTCGAGCCTCCCGTTTTTCACCAGTGGCTCCAACCAGTTGAGAAAACGCTGCCCTTCTTCGGCAACGAATTCCGATGTCATGGAATCTATGCCGGCCTCGGTCAGCACAACCTGACGGCCGCTTCTGGAACCAGGGGCCAAAGGGAGAGCGGTCCTCACCACCTCACCAAGGGGATGATGGTAATACCGGGCGATCCACCGATAAAAAGGGATGAGGGAGGCAGGGAAAAAAGGGGCTTCGGTGAGGACGGCGGCAATGGGTTTGACGGCAAAAACCGGTTGATCTGCATCCGGAGGAATGGCCTGGCCCAGCACATAACCGGTAACCTGACGATTCCCCAGGGGCACGAGCACACAACAGCCCGCAGGGATTATTTGGGTTCTCCCAGCGGGCTGCTTATAGGTCAGGGTGGTGGCAAGCGGTGCGTCCACCGCGACTTCGTAGCGTTCCTCCACCGGTTATCTATCCAAATACTGCGTGTTATTTAACGTCGTTGTTGCAGACAGAATGCAAATACTCGCGGAAAGGTTTACCCAATGAATTATGACTGAGGGCGAAATCGACAATGGCCTTCAGGTAGCCCAATTTATCGCCCGCATCGTAGCGCTTGCCATTGAATTCGTAGGCATACATACCCCGTTTGTTGGATAGAGCCAACAGCGCATCGGTAAGTTGGATCTCGCCGCCATGACCGGGGGTGGTCTTTTCCAGAAAATCGAAGATTTCCGGCATCAGCAAATAACGGCCGATGATGGCTAGATTGGAGTTGCAGGTACCAGGCGCTGGTTTTTCCACCATGCGGTCGACCTTGAAGGTCCGTTCATATTCGGTCGGCAGACCTTCGACAATACCGTACTGGTGGGTCTGATCCATGGGCACCTGCTGAATGGCGACGATCGATTCGCCCACCTGTTCGTAGAGCTGGATCATCTGCTTACAGCAGGCAACCTTGCTCATCACCAGGTCGTCGCCGAGCAGGACCATGAAGGGCTCATCGCCGATAACATTGCGGGCCATCCAGATGGCATGCCCCAGCCCGAGGGGTTCTTTCTGCCGCACCGAGATAATATCGATCAGGTTGGAGATATTGACCAGTTCCTCCAGCATCTGCTCTTTTTTCCGGTCTTTGAGCACTGTTTCCAACTGGTAGTCATAATCGAAATGATTTTCGATGGCCGATTTCCCGGCGCTGGTGATGAAGATAATCTCCTCGATCCCGGAGGCCACTGCCTCTTCGACAATATACTGGATGGTGGGACGATCGACGATGGTGAGCATTTCCTTAGGGATAGCCTTGGTTGCCGGTAAAAATCGTGTTCCCAATCCCGCCACCGGGATAACGGCCTTTCTGATTGCTTTCATGTGGTCCTCGCTATGCGACTATATTTCAGATGTGATGGCCAAAAAATTCAAGTATACAAGCCTGTAAAGGCAGCAAGTAAAATGATTGTACTCCGAACCCCTGTGCATCCTCAATAAAATTCCCATAATTTCATGCATCTTTCTTATCCTCCCGCCCTGCCGGTCAGTGAACAGCGGGATTTAATCGTTACCGCCATTTGCGACCACCAGGTTTTGATCATCATCGGTGACACCGGGAGCGGCAAGACCACCCAGCTGCCCAAGATGTGCCTGGAGGCCGGACGCGGTATCAATGGCATCATCGGCTGCACCCAGCCGCGGCGGATTGCCGCCCTGTCGGTAGCGGAACGAGTGGCGGAGGAAATCCAGGCGCCTGCCAAGGTTGGCTACAAGATCCGCTTTCATGACCAGACCTCGAAAGAAACCCTGATCAAATTCATGACCGACGGCGTGCTGCTCGCCGAAACCCGGCAGGATCAGCACCTGCGCCACTATGACACCCTGATCATTGATGAAGCCCATGAACGCAGCCTCAACATCGATTTCCTGCTCGGCTACCTGAAAAATCTCCTGCCAGTACGACCCGACCTGAAACTGATTATCTCGTCAGCCACCATTGACACCGAAAAATTCAGCCGCCATTTCGACCAAGCCCCGGTGATCTCGGTTTCAGGACGTACCTTCCCGATCACCACTTTGTATCGCGAGGTGGATGAGGAGGAAGAGGAAGAAAGCGACTCCTATGTTGACCAAGCCATTGCTGCCATCGAAGAGTTGGCCACGCTGCCTGCGGGTGGTGACATCCTGGTGTTCATGCCCACCGAACGCGACATCACTGACACCCTCGATGGTCTGCAGCGCTTCGCGGACAGCCATCTGCTGCTGCCGCTCTTCGGCCGCCTGCCCGCCGCCGACCAACGCAAAATCTTCCGGCCCTCGACCAAACGCAAGATTATTGTGGCCACCAACGTTGCCGAGACCTCGATTACGGTTCCGGGGATACGATATGTGGTCGATTCCGGGCTGGCCCGCATCGCCCGCTACAATCCGCGCACCGGCACCACCAGCCTCAAGGTGAGCCGCGTCTCGCAGGCCAGTTGCCAGCAACGCCGCGGTCGCTGCGGCCGTACCGGTCCCGGCACCTGCATCCGTCTCTACAGCGAAGAGGATTTCCTCTCCCGCGAGGACTTCACCGCACCCGAAATCCAACGCGCCAACCTGGCTGAGGTCATCCTCCAGATGATCAACCTCCATCTGGGTGATCCCGGCAAATTCCCCTTTATCGATCCGCCGCCTGCCATCGCCATCCGGGAGGGCTACCGTCTACTCAGGGAGTTGGGGGCCATCGCTGGTGAACAGCAGCTGACTGCCAATGGCCGCCTGATGGCCCGGCTGCCGCTTGATCCCCGCATCTCTCGCATCATCATCGAAAGCGGCGCCCTCGGTTCAGCACGGGAAGTCACCATTCTGGCCGCCGCCCTCTCCATCCAGGACCCGCGGGTCAGGCCGCCGGACAAAGAGTACAAGGCCGATGAGGTCCATCGCCAATTCGTGGACAAAAAATCCGATTTTTTGACCCTACTCAACATCTGGAATACTTTTTTTGTTCCTGGCGAGGAGGCCCCTTCCAAATCGCGCCTCTCCCGTTTCTGTAAGACACACTTTCTCTCCTGGCAGCGGATGCGGGAATGGATGGATGTCCACGAGCAGATCAGCCGCCTGCTCAGAGAAAGCAAGAGCGTTCACCTCAATGATCTGCCGGCGAGCTATGAAGCCATCCACATCGCCCTGACCAGCGGTTTCCTGCGCAACATCTGCCTGAAAAAGGAAAAAAACACCTACCTTTCCGCCGGCAATAAGGAGGTCATCCTCTTTCCCGGTTCCGGTCTCTATAACAAGGGCCCGCAGTGGGTGGTAGCCAACGAATTCATCGAAACTACCCAGATGTTCGCCCGGACCGTGGCCGCCATCGAGGTCGACTGGCTGGAACGGTTGGGCGGTGAGCTCTGCAAACGCTCCTGGTCGGATCCGCACTGGGAGAAAAAAAGCGGCAAGGTCCTGGCCCTGGAGCGGGTCAGCCTGTTTGGTCTGCAGATTGTCGCTGGCCGCAAGGTCGAATACGGGCGGATCAATGCAAAAACCCTGGCGGAGGCACGAGATATCTTCATCCGCAGCGCACTCATCGAGCAGCAGTTGGGTGGGCAGTATCCCTTCCTCGAACACAATGCCGCCCTGGTTGCGAAATTTCAGGAGATGGAGGAGCGATTCCGCCGCCGCGACATCGTGGTCGATGAGGAGGTGTTGTATAAATTTTACGATACCCGCCTGGGTCCGGTCTATGATCGTTTCACCCTCAACCGGATGCTGCGCGGCAAGAAAAAAGACAACTTCCTCCGTATGACCGAGGAGGATATCTGCCTGGCCGTGCCGGACAGTGAGGAGCGCTACCGCTTTCCCGCCTCCATCCGCGCCGGTGAGATCGATCTCGAACTCACCTACCTCTTTGCCCCTGGTGATGAGGCCGATGGCGTCACTGCCTGTATTCCCCGCCACCTGCTGCCGCACCTTAATCCGCAGGTGTTTGAATGGCTGGTCCCCGGCCTGCTGCCGGAAAAGCTGCTGCTGCTCTGCAAGCGATTGCCCAAGCAGCTGCGCCGCCGGCTGGTACCGCTACCCGACGCGGTCGACCGCATCATGGATAGCCTCTCGCTGTATAAAGGGTCGCTCTACTTAGAAATGGAACGCGCCCTTCTGCGGACCTATCAGGTGGTAGTGCAACGCAGCGACTGGCAGGCCGACACCCTGCCGCCCCATCTGCGCATGCGTTTTCTCCTGGTTGACGAACAGGGGGCCCGGCTTGCCAGCAGCCGCTCCTATAGTGAACTGCTCCAGCAGGGGGCAACCGTTGACAGCAAACCAATGAGCACGCAGCTGACCCTGCCGACAATGCGCGAAATCGGCCCCGACGATCTTGACAGCATCGAAAGAAAACTGCCGCTGAGCGACCAGAACGGTCGGGTGGTCGGCCTTTTCTTTCCAGCCCTCAAAGTCGACGAACTGCGCAACACGGTGCAGCTCCACTATGTCGACAATGAGTCCCAAAGCAAACGGCAGAACCGCCTGGGTCTGCAATGGCTGTACGGGCAAGCCTTCCCCAAGGAGATAGGAGCGATCCGCAAACTATGCAAGACTTCGCTCACCAGTCTCTCCTCCTCCTGGCTCACGCTAGGGGCCAAGGCCTCGGCGACCGAGCTGCGTACCAGTCTCCAGGCCTTTCTTCTTGATGCGGTTTTTGCTACGAACGAGGGGGAATTCCCCTCCTGTGAACGGTTTCGGGAGGTGGTAGCCCGTGCCGATGCGCAAGGGGTGCTGCGGACCGCAACGCTTATCCTCGACAAGATCACCAGCACCCTGCAACAACGGCGCGTGGTCAGCCATGCCATAACGGAATGGGCGGCACGGGCGAGAACAAACAAATACTATCAGGAATCCCGGCACAACGAATACCTGAACGCCTTGGCGCAGATAATGCCGGTCGATTTTCTCCAGACGTTGCGGGCAGAACAACTGCTCCACAAACCCCGCTATCTGCAGGCCCTGGCCCTGCGCATTGAACGAGCCGAGCATTCACCGCTCAAAGACAGCAAAAAGGCCGAACGGCTCGCAACCCCGCTGGGGCGACTGCAACAGTTCACCCATTTCAACAACCCCTCCCTACCCTGCCGGCTCTGTCAGGAGGAATACCGCGAATTACTGGAAGAATTCCGGGTCTCGATCTTTGCCCCGGAGCTGGGGACGGCCCATCCGGTTTCGGAACAACGCTTGCTGCAGAAATGGCAGGAGATTGAAAATGTCTGCCGCAGTGTTGAGTAAGTAATATCGACGTGTTCTTCTTTTCCGCTACACGCCTGAATACTCACAAACACTCTTGAAAAACCGTTATTTCAACCCAGGATGCTCGCTGATTTCGTTCTCAATTTTTTCCGGGTCGGGTGCGTTGTAGCGTATAAGATTGTGGAGTAGGAATAGACTCTTGGGGTCGATGCTCGTGAAGAGAATGCTGACGCTCTCCGCGTCACAACGGACAATCTCACCGCAGACCTCTATACCGACATCGGGGTCTGTGGGGTCGAGAGGAAGCAAAAACTGGCAGGAAACACCCTTCTCAAAGTGTTTTTCTGTCATAAACAACAAACAGCCTCCGACACTGAGATTACCCACCTGCGAAAAGGAATAACGCTGTTCGTTCACGGTCAAATATGCGGCCATGTCTAGACTGATACGGCTAAACCTTCTTTTTTCCATTCTTTTCCCCCTTCGCTTTTTCTTCTTCTGCTGGATGAAAGATAACGGCCTTACGGTAAAGTCTATTCTACGTGGGGTGGATCTTGCAAATATTTTATCCACCACCTTATTAATGAAATCCTCAGGGACAGAAGACAACAGACGAACAGTTTGTTGCCCGCGACAGGTCTTTGGCCCTGTACATAGCGTTGTCAGCCAAACGGAGAAGATTCTCAGGGGCGTCTCCGTCCAACGGGTAACAGACGATCCCCATGCTCGCTGTCGAAACCAGGGTCACTCCATCAATTTCCAGCGGCTGTTCGATCCCTTGCAAAATGTTGTGCGCAATACATTCCGCATTTTCTCTGCCTCCTACTTCGGGAAGGATAAAAATAAACTCATCCCCGCCGAATCGAGCCACAATATCGGATTTACGCAAGCAGGCCTGCATCCTCCCGGCCAATACTTTGAGAAGTTGGTCCCCGGCAAAATGTCCGAGCGTATCGTTGACGTCCTTAAACTTATTCAAGTCGAGAAGCATGATCGCCATAACCGAACCGTTTCTTTTCGCCCGAGCAATTTCCACCTTTAATTGTTCGTGAAAGCTGCTCCGATTTGGCAAATTAGTCAGGTTGTCATGATAGGCCATGAATTTGATAGTATCCTCAGCCATCTTGTGGGTCGTCAAGTCCCGAAGAATCATCACATATCCTGTAAAAACTTGCGCATTCCAGATGCCGTTGATCAGCGCTTGCACAAATATTTTGCCATCTTTACCTGTTCTTTCAAAGTTGAAGGAATGGGAACGCCTTGCCCGAATAGTAGAGAGAGAGCCATCACACCTTTTATGATCGATACCTACTCTTTCATGAATGGCATGAAAATTATGGCCAATAACAGTATCAGCTTCTATACCTAGAATTCGTTCAGCCTCGCTGTTATAAATTTCGACCAAACCATTGGCATTGGCCACAATGATACCAAGCCCCATAGATGTTGACAGGATACTGTCCAGATACAGGGTTTTTTCCGAAAGCCGCCTGATCGCCTGGGCTAGTTGGCCGCCTTGGTTGGTGATGATCGCTTTGAGGGTATCGACATACTTGCTTTCCATCGCCCTAATGAAATTTGATTCGGTGATGACGCCGCAAAGATTGTCATCTTCATCCAAAACCACCAGGCGCCGGATATGATTTTGGTGCATTTGCTGAGCAGCCTTCGCCAAGGACATATCCTTGTGCACACTGATGACAGGCCCACTCATAACGCTTTCGACCAAAATCGTCTTAAGATCAATCTCATTGGCGGCCAGGCGGGCGACGTCCTGCTCGGTCAACACACCGATTGGTTTGCCCATCTCGACAACGACGAGAAAACTCACAGACAACTTTGCCATGGTCGTTACTGCTTCGAAAACAGTGTTGCCAGGTGTGGTAGTTATTGGCGTCGAACTCATGATCTGCCAAACTTTCTGCACCCTTATAAAATAATTATACCCTAAATTATCGATCAAATCGGCTATGGTGACCATGCCGACGGGCTGCGCCTGATCATCGACAACCACCAAGTGCCGTATATGGTTACTCAAGACAAGGTCAAAGGCCTCAAAAATAAAAGCGTCCTTGTGTACGGTAATAACACTAGCCCGCATGACCTGTGCAATTTTAAAACGGACCAATTGCAGCCCGGATTCCACAATGCCGCTGACTATATCCCTTTCGGTAAAAATCCCTAACAACCTGTTAGCATCGAGAACGAGAAGATAACTGGTGTGTTTCTCCCGCATTAAAGTGATAGCTTCGGACACGATGATCGAGGGGGGCACAGTGGTCAATTCCGTGCGACAAATCTCACTGATTTGTTTTTTCATAAAAAGTCTCTTGGTAAGGTCATGTTGTTCATTCGAGGCGCTGTTCCTTCATTAACAGAAAGCGGTGGTAAAAAAATCATGCGACTGATAGCGTTACGGCAATGGCAATCTCCAGGGTAGCGATCAGGTGAATCTCTACGGCATCGACCTTTCATCGCGGCGGCCGGTAGCGGTACTGCTTGTTTTTCTGGTCAAGAAGTTGCGCTACGAGAAAATCGTCGTTTTTCCGATTGAACTGCTCGTAGCCTTCTCGCTCACAGGCCGGGCAGCATTCGATGGGCAGTTCGACCCCCAGGCAAGGTAGAATGCGGCTACTACTGGTTTTAATCAGGCGCAGGCCCCGGCACTGGTCGCAATCCTTCAGCTCCTCGCGCTGTTTTTCTAAGATGCCGTCGGTGTCGTAGAAGATCTTGCGCTCACGGATGAAGTAATCCCCCTGTTTCTCAAAAGCCCCCATGGCTGGATGCAAATACCCCTCCAACAGCGGGCCGCAGGACTGCTTGATGTAGTCCAGGGTATCCGGTTCCTCGCGTAGAGCAACGGCGTTGTAATCCGGTTCGCGTACCCCCGAATAATCGCAGCCGGCCATGGCCAGGCATATGCCGAGGTTGACATACGGCAGGGCGCCTTTAATCGAATACCCTCCTTCCAATACGGCGATATCGGGCTTGAGTAACTCATTGAGCCGGGCATACCCCTGGGCGGAAAACAGCATATTGGTGATCGGATCGGAGTAGTGGTTGTCCTGACCGGCCGAGTTAATAACCAGGTCCGGCTTGAAGTCAGCCAAGATCGGCAAAACTACGTTTTCCAGGGCATACAGATACCCTTCATCCCCGGTGCGCGGCGGCAGAGGGATATTGATGGTCCTCCCCAAGGCCTTGGGACCGCCGTTTTCATTGGGGAAACCCGAGCCCGGATACAGGGTGCGGCCATCCTGATGCATGGAGATGAACAACACGTCGGGATCGTGCCAGTAGACATCCTGGGTGCCGTCGCCGTGGTGGCAGTCGGTATCGACGATGGCGATGCGTTTGCGGCCGTAATGCTCGCGGATCCACTCGACCATCACCGCCTCGATATTGATGTTACAAAAACCCCGATTGCCATGCACCACCTTCATCGCATGGTGGCCGGGCGGGCGAACCAGGGCAAAAGCGCGCCTGGTCTCCTGCTCCAGCACCAGCCGGGCCGCCTGAATGGCGCCGCCTGCCGAGATACGGTGCGATTCGGTGCAGATGGCATCCACGGAAGGGAAACAGAAATGGGCACGCATGATATCCTGGTCCGTGGCAAACAGGGGGCGGTGCTCGCTGATCCCCTCGATGTCAAACAGCCCTTCCTCGCGGAATTGGTCCTGGGTGTAGAGCAGTCGTTCTTCCCGTTCGGGATGGGTGGGAGAGATGGCCCAGTCATAGGCGGGGAAAAAAATTACGCCAAGGGATGAGGTAGCTTTCAGCATGGGAGTGTGGCCTCTGCGTCTGAAGATTGATCGATGGTGGTAGCGACGAGGCGGTTCAGGGCCTGCCCGTGATGTGGACCTCGGCGAATCCTGCATCCAGCCGGGCGATGACCGCGGGCTGAACTTGGGCCACGACCCGAATGTTTTTGCCGGAGGTATAGGAACCTTCCACCATGTTGAAGGAATCCGCCTGGGTGATCTGAATCTCGTCCGCCTGGATGGCAATGCCCGCCTGTTCCAGGTCGGCCTTGAGCAAGGTTTTGGCCTCTTCAATGGCCGTGTCGAGGTTAAAACTGCGGGGAATGGAGCGAAATATGCCGAGCAGCGGCACCGAGAGTTTACCTTTAGTGGTATCAGCGGTCAGGGTCAAATGACTGGTGGAGCGGGTGAGTGCCGCGCCGATAGCGTTGGCTACTCTGTGCAGCGGCGGAACCACTACCTCCATGTCCAGTCGCATCTGCAGCAGGTTTCTGAACACGGCAGCAGGTCCACCAATAACAATGATTTTTTTGGGATTTATCTCTCGATCTTCCAGTATTTCATGAATGGTATAGACAGGTTTCGAGTTAACATGAGCGATTAGGGCTTCGATCTTCTCGCTGATGGCGTTGACCGCCGTATCGACCGCTTCCCTGGCCAACTGCCCCCCCGTCAGGCCATGATTGGCCGCCAGGGCTTCTATGCCGACGCAGGAGCGCTGCACTTCGCCGAAGGCTGCCAAGCCGAGGACATTGAGCGCATCCATCAGCGTCGGTGCCGGGCCGCCGGTGGCCATACAAGGTCCGAGCCGTTGCGGTCCGGTTCGAACGCCGTTTGCATCAATACTAATGAGGGAATCGCCGCCGATACCGATAGATTCAACATGGATAGCGCGGACCAGGGTGGGATGGCCGTCGATAGCAATGCCCTCCCGTTCGAGCAGCGGCTGGCCCGAAGCAAAAAGGGCAATATCCGAGGTGGTACCGCCGATATCGAGCATGAGCAGGTCTGTGGACGCTGCAGTAATGGCCAGAATGCCCATGACCGAGGCGGCAGGTCCCGAGAAGATCGACTGCACCGGTGCGTCCTGAGCACGGGCAAGCGGCAGGGTACCGCCGTCCGCCTTGAGAATATTGACCTCACACTGCAAAGCAAAGCCACTGAGACTGGCGGTCAGGGCCGTGGCAAAGGAGCGAAAAATCTGCCACACCGCTGAATTGTAATAGGCGGTGTGAATCCGGCGGCCAAAATTGAGTTGACCGGAGATCAGGTGACCGGTGGAGACGAAATCGGCCCGATCACCCAAACGGTCCCGCATCAGGTTCTCATGCACCGGGTTGCGCGGCGAAAATTTGGCGGCCACCGCAAACCGCTTCACCCCCTGGGCGCTGCAGTCGGCAATGGCCTGTTCCAGCTGGCCAACATCCAAAGGTGCGGTTTCAGAGCCAAGATGATCAAGGCTGCCGGGGATCAGATGAAAATGGTCGCCGATCCGGTAGGTTTCCGGAGCAATGCCCGGCCCTCCCGCCACCAGCATGCCCACCGGATCGGTTTTGCCGGTAATGATAGCGTTCGTGGTCAAGGTGGTGCTCAGGTTGAGGGCACTGACTGCGGCAGGATCTTGACCGTCGAGAATCAAATGCAGCACCTGGCTGATCGATTCCAACAGATGGTCGTGGTTGGTGGGGATTTTGGCAGCAGCGACCAGCCGGGTTCCGTCAATGAGAACGCCGTCGGTGTGCGTGCCGCCGATATCGATGCCTATACGCATGGCAACTCCTTGCCTTGAAGAAAGGGAGGGGGGAAAAGCCGATCCGATTTCGCCACTACCAAGACATTGCCGTTAGTCCAGCGTCTTGAAACCACAATATCGGTTCTGGAAAAGCTGTTTACCGCTGTGGAGAAAGGCGGAATAATCCCATGCAATCGTGGTCAAGAGATGATGGAATTCAGGCCGAAAAACATAACAATACACCTGGGCCTCGGTGTTGTGCGCATACCGTACCGTCACCAGGCTTCGGTCATAGAACTCGCCCTCGAAGGCGTCAAGCCGCGACCAGCCTTCCGGGGTGATGGCGTGATAGACGATGCCCGGTACCGTTCCCACCGCAGCGGCGACCACGCCGGGATACTGTTCGTTCTTAACGAGAAAGCGGCAGTACCCCGATAGCACTGCCGGGGTACAAACAAGCGAAGCTCCCGCCACAGCAGCCATGATATCCTCGCACATCAGCGAGCCGTAGGTGAAGAGATCAGCAACAGGTGGTTGCAGGGTGGGCATGGGTGCAATCATCGAGCGGTTTTGAGAGCAAGCAACGTTTCGGCCAGACGGTCAATGTTAATCCAGCCCGCGCAAGGCCTGGGTGAAGGCCATTTTGACCCGTGACTGAAAGCAGACGATGTACACCTCTTTTGGCTTGCCGTTGCGATCGAGGAAGGACTGGACGGTATCAATGGCGACATCCGCCGCCTCATCCAAAGGGAAGCCGAAGGCTCCGCAACTGATGGCAGGAAAGGCAATGGATTGGATATTGTTCTGTACCGCCAGTTCCAGGCACTTGCGGTAACAACTGGCCAAGAAGGCGGGCTCGTTGTGGTTGCCGTCCTGCCATACCGGCCCCACGGTATGGATAACGTATTTGGCTGGCAGATTGTAGCCCTTGGTGAGCACAGCCTGGCCGGTCTTGCAACCCCCGATCTTGCGGCATTCTTCCAGGAGTTCTGGACCCGCTGCCCGGTGGATGGCGCCGTCGACTCCGCCGCCGCCCATCAGGGTTTCATTGGCGGCATTGACGATGGCATCGACCTGCAGGGTGGTTATATCGGTTTCAATCAAATTGAGCATCACGATCTCCTTTTATATGCTGTGTTCGGACGCCATCGACCTGCAGGGTGCCGGATACGGTGCGGATGGGCTGCAGTTTAAACGATCGTTGGTTTGCGGTATTGTAGCATAAAATCAAACCAGCGATAGGTTAAATGTGCATCAAAAGTTTTGCGGTCGTTGAAAAATGACGGTCGTGTGGGGACTCGGATATCGTGATCTTGGCGGGGTCGCGGCAATCGGTATCGACGAGATTTGCTGGCTAGACGCAACGATGATTGTATCACCCTAATCTACCATGTTGGCCTTGGGTAAGGACCGCAACCTACGTTTATACGTTGGTAATGCCATCAACTATGGTCGAACGCACTATGGATCTTCGCAGCGAGATCCTTGGCAGAGAACGGCTTTTGCATAAAACAGACCCCTTCGTCCAGTATGCCCCGATGCGCTATAACATTTGCCGTATAGCCGGACATGAACAATGTTTTGATACCTGGATGGAGCATCTGCAACTGAACGGATAAATCGCGACCGTTCATTTCGGGCATGACAACGTCGGTTATCAACAGGTGAATCTCGCTGGCATGCGACTTGGCCAATCGTACGGCTTCGCCGGGTGAATTGGCGACCAGCACGACATAGCCTAATCGTTCGAGCATGGTTTGGGCCAATTGCAGGATGGCCGCCTCATCCTCCACGACTAGGATGGTTTCGCCATGGCCCGGCAGGGCTGCCTGCGTGGTTTTCTCATTACGTTCTCCAACCTCACCTTTAAAAAGCGGCAAATAAATTCTGAATGTTGTGCCGTGCCCCGGCTCACTGTAAACATTGATGAATCCATTATTCTGTTTGACTATGCCATAGACCGTGGATAAGCCGAGGCCCGTTCCCTGACCGACTTCCTTGGTAGTGAAAAAAGGCTCGAAAATCTTATCCACAAGGTCGTGGTCCATGCCACAGCCGTCATCGCTTACCGACAACAAGATGAACTCACCGGGAATAAAGCCTGCGTGGTCGGCACAGTAGGCTTCGTCAATTTCCACCATGGCCGTTTCAATGGTGACCTTCCCCACACCTATGATGGCATCACGAGCGTTGACGCAGAGATTGGCCAGAAGCTGATCTATTTGGGACGGATCTATCTGCACCGGTTCCAGACGCGTTCCTGGCAACCAGGCTAGATCGATATCCTCACCAATGAGGCGTCGCAGCATCTTGAGCATGCCATCTATGGTCTCGTTGATATCAAGCACCTTGGGAGCTACGGTCTGTTTACGGGCAAAAGCCAGTAACTGCCGGGTAATATCAGCGGAACGCTTGGCCGCATCGTAAATGGCTCTAAGATCCTTGTGCAACGAATCGGACAGATTGACCTCGTCCAAAGCTAATTCGGAATACCCAAGTATTACGCTGAGCATATTGTTGAAATCGTGCGCAACGCCACCCGCCAACCGGCCCACAGATTCCATTTTTTGGGATTGGTTCAACTGGGCCTGCAGTTTCTCCTGTTCGAGTGTTGCCCTTTGTCGTTCAGTGATATCAATCAAACTACAGCGAATCAAGTTGCGATTGCTGTCGGGTAACTTGACCAGGCATACTTCACAATGCACCTCGTCACCGTTAAATTTGCGAATCACTCTTTCAGACCTGTTCGTTGCCCCTTTGAGTATCTGTTTCCAGTCACTGTGCGCAACAGACCCCTCGTCAACCGGTTGAGGCCCAGCCCCAGGCGGAAGAAACGCATTGATACTCGATTGCAGAAGAGTTTCGTGACTGCAGCCAAGTAACTTTTCCGCACAGGGATTGGCATCTACAATGATATCTACATCGACGTCCCACACGAGAATAGCGTCAGGGGCCTGTTCCACAAGGACACGGAACCGTTGCTCACTGATGACAAGCGCTTCCAGAGTGGTTTGGATGCTCGAGGCCATCTGGTTGAAATTCGATAGAACAGTCCGCAATTCGGGGCTGCCTACTATCTGCAGGCGCGGTGACATATCGCCCATTGCCATGATGTTACTGGCCTCTGCTAGAGACTGCAGAGGGCGGAGAAATCTTCGCAAAACAAGAAAGATGCTGCACAGGATTATCGCCAGAGAAATGAACAGAATCTGCACCAGATGCAGATACCGTTCCCAAGCCAGGTTGATAGTCCGATTGGGCGACATGGAGAGGGAAACAAGTCCGTAATACAACCCTTCTACGATAATGGGCCTAGTGACGATAATGCCTTCCAGTCCGCACCACCGGGAGAAAAATAAAGGGGCTTCAAGGGTAACGGTGAAGTCCCGGCTGAAGAGAGCCTCATCCGATGTATCGCGAAAACTGATCTTCGTCACATCGAGGCCGTACTTATACGTGGTAAGCAGAATTTTAAGTTGTTCCAGATCAAAATGCTGACTGGTTTTGCTCTCCATGAGTAAAGCTGAGAGAACAACAGACTCCAGCGTATCCATTTGCTCACTGTACTCAACGGTGAGATTCTCCTGAGTTTCGGCGGCGATGTGTCGGGCAGAGTGAAAGACAGCTCCAATCGCCACCAAGATTACGCCCAGAGCCACAACCAGCGATAGCCGGGTTACGAGATGCAAGCGAGCCCATAAACGAGATCTAAGCCAGGTCACAGTTCACCTTCCTCGATTCGGCAATGCATCAGGCGTAAAGGTCAGGGGCGCAAACCCCTCGGCTTTTAACTTATACCCCATGCCAGGATCACCAAAATGTTGGATAACGGTGTATATATTATCCAAGAGATCATAGGCCCAGTAGCATCTGGCCATGGGCATTGGCACATCATAGAGAGGCGTTGCTGCGAGAAATATCCCTTTGCTGAGTTGATCGTTACGACTATAGGCATCGCTCATGCCCGCACCGCTCCAATCCTCATCGAAGTAGAATATCCGTCGCGATATGCTGTGTTTTTTTCCTGGCTTACGGGTGGCTTCCACCACCCAGACGCGATGCAACTCCCAACGGACATCGTCTGGATTGAGGTGCTTGGGCGTCAAGATTTGCGCAGACCCGGACTGAAACACCAGGCGGTAATTGTTGTAGGGAATATACATTTCCCGCTTGCCCAGCAGCTTGTAATCGAACAGATCAAGCCTGCCTAAAAATAGATACCCCTCATCATAAGTGGTTACGCCACCCTGCGATGCTATCGGCATGTCGTAGGTAAAGTCCTGGGCAATCCGGATTCGGCGTGAAGCGGCTGAATAGCTCCAGGCACGGCGCGGTTGTTCGACCGGATCCAGCGTGTCGACAGCATAGGAGGCATTCCCTACCGCATTCGGCGGGGCAGTGAAGTTATACGCCGTCTCAAAAAAAGAATTACCGTTCTTCTTCAGCTCGTCAGCCCCCCACTTGGGGTTGTAATAATTGCTTTGCAGCGAGACGGTCAAATCTCCGGTGTTGACAGCATTGCCCTTGGTGTCGACATACCAGTTGCGGCCACGATATTCAGCGGGATACCCATTATAAACGAGCATGTGATTCCACATCACTTCGTAACCGTTTTTCGGTATGGGAAACGGGATGCCACCAATAGCCCCTTCAAGCGCCAACCCTTCTTTGGCGAGCTGGGCATTCATTGCGTTTTTCTGGATATTGTCGAGTACCCAGGCAGGATAGGCAACGCTACGATGGCTCGGATAAACATCCATGTGATACGTTGGATACCGCTGCAACAAGGCTTTGCTGGTTTCGCTGAGTTGGTTGGCATGTTCGCCGATATTCTTGCTGGAAATTGCATAGAGCGGCTTTTCGTTGGGGAAGGGATTCGTCCAACGCCCTGATCCTTTTTGGAAGTCTGGGGGGAGGTCGTTTACGGGCAGGCCGCCGGTGTAGGCAGGTATGGTGCCCTCGCGATTACCGGCTTTTTCTGCACCGAAGGGCGTCAAGGAAGCACCGAGCTGGAGCGCTTCTTTGGCGCTGACCCCGGCGTGGGCAGTGTTACCTAAAAGAGTACCCATCAACAAAAAAGCGCATATTATACGAGGTGGATACCTCATAAATAAAATCTCCATATCCTTGCCTTAAAAAGCAACCTGATAGGTGAAAGAGAGCCAGCTCTTGTCGCTATAAGGAGCGCCAAGAACGCGCGAACCAAAAATAGAGTCAGGAGCATCCTCAATCTTTTGGTCGTAGATAGTATAGGCGAGATCGAACTGATGGCGGACATAGACCTTTGCGGTCAGGCCGACTTTAAAGGTAGTGAAGCCCTCGTTGCCACCGCCGTTGGAAGGCGCATTGCCGTGAAAATTTTTGGAGAAGAATAGAGGCATTTCCAAATCTACCCCTGGGTAGACTTGCAGCCATGTCGGCACGAACGACACGGCCAGGCTCATAAAGTCTTTGTCGGCACAACCTCGCATCGTGGGATCCGAATCACAGGACGGAAGATAGCCTTGGGCTCGATAGAGTTCAGGATGATCGGTTACGCGGTCAAGTCTGGACCAAGTCAGTTCCGCTGAAAGCACTGAAGAGTGATACAAGGGGCTGGGCCCAAAACTGGACACACCGTTGATCAGACCATGCCAGGTATCTCCCCTGGCCCCTTCATAGCCGTTCGCTGGTCCAGCGGAAGCAGCACCGTCGCTGACCAACGGGTCATTACTGCGATGTGAGAGCTCAACACCAACGGAAGAGCCGCCGATATTCTTGGAAAGCGTCACCCCAATAAGCCCGATATCACGGGCATAGACCGCGCGCGTTTGCCCGTCGTCGGCTACTTGGGCCAGCCACCCGCCTTTATCATCAAAGCGACGCGCATAGAGCCCCAGCATACCGTCCAGCCATGTTGGTCGCCAATTGATTCCAAACCCCACATCCCCGCTTCCACCTTCGAGAGCGGCAAGTCGTTTCACGTTGGGCCCTTCATTCACGCCGTCAGCGCCAAAATAGGTGCCGCCTTCCGGAATACGATTGGGACGCCATTCAAATCCGAGTTGCGCCACCAGAGAAATTTTCGGGTTGATTTGCGTCAACATTGACAACTGATTTAACGGCAACGCCGTTTCTTTCGCTGATGCTCCGGGATTGGAAATAGCCTTAAGACCGTCACTGGGTGCCTGGGAATACGAGACCGCATGGGTGCTGCCAAACAATGATTCGCCCCAGACGAGGGCATGACGCCCCATCTTAACATTCCAAATGGCTTGGCCCACATCAAAAGCGCCAAAGACAAAAGCATCGAGCAATTCGGCCGAGGGACCATTGTAATAGCGCTGCACAGAGGAGGTGAACTCATTATCAACGTAGCTCGTGGGCGCTGCCCCCGTGCCAAGCGCGTTGGGATTACTGCGGCCGAAGTCGCCATACGCGGTGTCATGCCAAGCGGCGGCTGTAACGCGCAAACCGTACCGCTCGCGATAGCTCAGGTCGAACTCACTCAGCCAATCGAGCCGATTGGTGATGGTGTCGTAGCGGTCGAAAAGCGCATCACCCTGGTCATAAAGGGCGTTGTTGGCAATGCGGGGATCGCGCCCCTGCATACGGGTTCCCCAATTATATCGCAGAGTATTGTTCCAACTTAACTGCAAATCCGGGGAGTTGGTAGGAAGAGGAAAAGCGTTGCCCTGTTGTGTACACAAAAGCATCACATCCATAATTGCCAATACGAGGACGAGGAGTGCATGTCGTTGACACAACAAAAAAAAGTCTTGAATACTTTTCATCTTGTGAGAATGTCACGCCTCCAAGCTGAATTATTAACTCCAATTTTTATTTTTATTATTCTAAAGGCATAGAGATATAAAAGAAACGAAGAATTATGGCTGCGAAGTGATATTTTTCCTGGCCGTTAGCATCATTTCAATTTCTTGCACCACATTGTGCCCCTGCCATATCCCGTCGCCGCTGGGCCTGCCACCTTATGATCGAGAAATTACTTAATAAAAAATAGCTAACCATATCAATATGAATTGTTATCCATATCGATTCTGTTTATGTTGAGCCTTTTGTAAAATAACAATATTTTAATCTGAGCCCTGGGAATCCAGAACGGAACAAATCAATTTTTTCCTTGTCATTTCGAGCGATAGCGAGAAATCTCGCCCTTCGAAGTAAGAGATTTCTCCCGTTGGTCGAAATGACATTACATGCATGTGTTCGTTTTGCAAAAAGACTCTGTTGATAGGATTATTCTTCCCAAAGAAGCCTTTCTTCTGCACCTCTTCCCCATCTGATTAGTGCTGGGGTGGTCGTGAAAAAATGAAATCTTTCTTAAGAAGTGGATAAAGTCGATAAAAATAGAACGCTCGGCTTAAAAACCAACGCGAATCGAGTGGTACGATAATAGTGATGGACACCATGATACAACCCAACAGAGAACCATTGATGAATGTAAAGGAAAATCTTCCTGTCTGGATGCTGGCTGCAATGATGGTAACGCTGCTGCCGCTGTTGTCCGGCGGCATATGGTTCTACCACGCAGAAAAATATGCGGCTCGGCAACAGGTTGAAAAACAATTCACCTCCATCGCACATCTCAAGATGGACCAGATGATCGCCTGGCGCAACGCGCGTCTTGATGATGCCGCAGTGCTGACGGAGAGTCCCTTTCTTGCCCAAGGAGTGGCTCGATTCAGAGTCAATCCGAATACCATAAATACCGAGGAACTCCGCAGTCGTTTTCAGAGCATTCAGACCCATTACCATTACACCGATATTCTGATGGTTGCACCGGACGGAAAGATAATCCTAAGTTTAAGTGGGACGAGGGGGACACTCCCTGCCTATATGGCTGCCTTAGCTGAAGCTCTGAGCGAACGCAAACCCGTATTCGTCGACCTACATGCTGAACCGCAACACCCAGCCCCCCATACCTGTGTGGTCGCGCCGATTTTTGCCAGCGATGGACAGCCTTCGCCGCCACTTGGCGCGATCATCCTTATTTATGATGCTGCCCAGAGCCTGTATCCCCTGGTGCAAGCCTGGCCGGTTCCGACCAAGACCGCGGAAACACTGCTGGTCCGGCGTGATGAAGACACCGCGCTGTTCCTGAGCGAATTGCGCAATCATCCTGAAGCAGCGCTCCAGTCTCGTATCCCGTTGAACCGTACGGATGTACCCGCCGTCATGGCCGTACTGGGTCAGGAAGGTTTTGTTGAGGGCCTGGATTATCGTGGGGTCAAAACCATGGCTGTCATCCTGCCTGTCCCTGATTCCCCCTGGTTCCTCGTCGTCAAAGATGATGCCGCTGAAATCTATGCTGGGTGGCGTGTTCGCGCCACGCTGATTTTGCTGGTACTCGCAGCATTGACGATTGGACTGGGCGCCCTGGGCCTGATGGCCTGGCAATTCTACCAGAAAAAGGCGTATTACTATGCCCTGTATGACACTGAATCCAAACTGCGCGCCAGCATGGAACGCCACAGCATCACCCTTAAAGCTGTTGGTGATGGCATTATTGCCACTGACCCCCAGGGGCAAATAGAACTGTTGAACCCCGTTGCCGAGGCACTGACCGGCTGGAGTCAAGAAGATGCTTGCGGCAGGCCGTTGGAGGAGGTCTTTCATATCCTCAATGAAGAGACTCGGAAGAAGGTGGAAAACCCCGCGGCTAAGGCTTTGCGCGAAGGACGGATAGTGGGCCTGGCCAACCACACCCTGCTCATTGCTAAAAATGGATTCGAACGGCCCATTGCTGACTCAGCTGCACCGATCCACGATGCCCAAGGGAAAATCGCCGGTGTCGTCCTGGTTTTCCGCGACCAGACCGTTGAACGCCGGACACGCCGGTTGCTCCAGATGCGGTTGACCCTGCTGGAATATGCTGCTACGCACACCTTGGATGAACTTTTGACCAGAGCTTTGGATGAGATCGTTGCATTGGTGGGCAGTTCCATCGGATTTTACCATTTTATTGATGCCGATCAAAAAACCATTTCCCTGCAGCAATGGTCCACCCACACGTTAAAAGACTTCTGCCGGACCGATGGGAAAGGGATGCATTACCCCATTGATCAGGCCGGGGTCTGGACTGATTGTATCCATGAAAGGAAGCCGGTCGTCCACAACGATTATGCATCGCTGCCGCACAAAAAGGGGATGCCCGAAGGCCATGCCGCCGTGGTCCGCGAGCTGGCTGTTCCTATCATACGGGCAGACAAGGTGGTTGCGATCCTGGGAGTTGGCAATAAACCGGAACCCTACACTGAAGAGGATATTGAGACCGTCTCGTATCTGTCTGACGTGTTGTGGCAGTTTGTAGAGCAGAAACAGGCGGAAGAGCTACTCCTTGCAAGCGGAAAGCGCTATCGGAGCTTGTATCAAAACATGATGGATGCTTTTGTTATAGTGGATATGAAGGGGTGCGTTAAGGAATGCAATGAGTCTTTCAGCACCATGTTGGGGTATACGGAAGAAGAACTCAGGCAATTGCGCTATGCCGACACAACGCCAGAAAAATGGCAGGCGTTCGAAATACAAATTGTGAAAGAACAGGTACTACCGCGGGGCCGTTCGGCTCTCTATGAGAAAGAATACCAGCGAAAGGACGGGGTTGTTATCCCTGTCGAGTTGCGGACATTTCTTATCGTCAATGACGAAGGCAAGCCGGAAGGCATGTCCGCTATTGTTCGTGATATATCCGAACGCATATTGGCAGAGGAAGAGCGGGAGAAATTGCAGGCGCAGTTGAATCAAGCCCAGAAACTGGAATCGGTGGGTCGGCTGGCAGGTGGGGTAGCGCACGACTTCAACAATATGCTCAGCGTGATCCTCGGTTATACGGAACTGGCCTTGACCAGGGTCGCACCGTCCGATCCCTTGCATATAGACCTCCAGCACATTTTTGATGCCGGCAAGCGTTCCGCTGATATAACCCGGCAATTGCTGGCCTTTGCACGAAAGCAGACCATCGCCCCCAAGGTGCTCGATCTGAATGAGACGGTGGAAAGCATGCTCAAGATGCTGCGGCGCCTCATAGGCGAAGATGTCAATCTGGCCTGGTTACCTGGTATTGGTTTATGGCCGGTCAAGATAGACCCGTCGCAAATGGATCAGCTCCTTGCCAACCTGTGCGTCAATGCCCGTGACGCTATCAAAGGGGTAGGCAAGATTACCATTGAAACAGGAATAGTGACCTTTGACGAAGCCTACTGCGCCGACCACTTAGGCTTCATCCCCGGCGACTTCATTCTTTTGTCTGTCAGTGATGATGGCTGCGGTATGGACAAAGAAATCTTAGATAAAATCTTCGAGCCTTTTTTTACCACCAAAGAAGAGGGCCAGGGAACTGGCTTGGGACTGGCCATGGTTTACGGCATCGTCAAGCAAAACAACGGGTTTGTTAACGTCTACAGTGAGCCGGGACAGGGAACGACCTTCAATATCTACCTGCCTTGTCACGAGGGCGAAGCCGAAGAAATCCGGGAAACACTCACTACGGAAATACCTTCAGGTCATGGTGAGATGATCTTGATCGTTGAGGACGAGGTGGCAATCCTAGAGCTAGGCAGAACCCTGCTTGAAAGGTTTGGTTACACGGTACTGACGGCGAGCACTCCTGGCGAAGCCCTGTTGTTGGCCAAGGTGCATGCTAACGAGATTCATCTGCTGATCACCGACATCGTCATGCCTGAAATGAATGGCCGCCAATTAGCTGATCAGCTGCACACGCTCTATCCGAACATCAAACCTCTGTTCATGTCTGGCTACACCGCCAATGTTATAGCACATCGGGGAATATTGGACGAGGGCGTGAACTTTATGCATAAACCATTCTCGGCAAAGGACCTCGCTACAAAGGTGCATGCGGCGCTATGGCGGGGATAGTCACTATTGAGACTGATACAGAAAAGTGACCATAATATATGTACCAGGTTGATGTGCTCCAACCATTCCAACCTAATAGTGAACTTGACTCGCCATCCTATTTCATTGTTTTTTAACAGTTTTTCTCAAAGCAATTCAAGTGAGACTACAGAACCTGGCTTTCCACTGCCCAGCCACCCTCTTCGCCCCCTGCTGCTATCAGCAGCTTGTCATTTTTAGAAAATATTCCAGGATTGGAGCGTCGGCAGTTTCACTTGCATCAGGTTTAGTTGCACCAGATTAGGCCGGGGTACAGTAATTGTCTCAATGTTGCCATATATTGGAAGTATCATAACGTTACCCACCGACCCCACCTTGAGCCGCCCTTCCATAAGGGAATTGGCATAGGGCAAACATAACCGTCATTTCATTTTTAAAGCTTCACTGCTAGGTGATTTTGCCCGGTCAGTGATGGTAAATTTAAAATATGTTTGTTTGAAACCTCCTTGTTGTAATTTTGTATATCTACAAAGGCAAGCTTCACCTATTTCATGATTTCGGTGTGGTGTTTGTCGACATTCCCAATTAAAATTAGATTGATCTCATTTGTCATCATCGATGCGGATGGATGTGGGTAGTGGTGCCCCCTTTATGGTTACCTCGAATCACTTTTTTTTTGGAGTCTCGAATTGGAAGTATATGGAATGTGATATTGAATTGAAAAACAAAGTTCTGGTTGACCAAGTTAGTCGTTTTGTTTCGCAAGGTATTATTGGCATATGCGGAACAATGATAGCCTCTTGCATACTTGCAGTTATGTTGTTGGAAGTGATTACAAAATTATCGGTAATTATATGGTGGTCGATCATTATAATTGTGAGCATTGGGCGACTCATCCTTCACATCCATTCACTGCAACAGGGGCTCACAACATACACCGCTTGTCGCTTGAAAAATATTCTTCTTATGTCGCTGGCGCTCTCAGGTTGCGTTTGGGGCGCAGCGCCTATTTTTATATTTCCATATGTATCTCTTTCCCACCAAATGATTCTGGTATTTATTGTCGGTGGGTTAATAGCTGGTTCTGTAAGTACATTCGCATCAATACGTGAAGGTTTTTACGTATTTTGCGTGCCGGCTATCACTCCTTTGATTGTAATTTTTTTTATAATAAACGACAGAGTACATGTCGTTATGGCTATTACGTTAATGATATTCTTTATATTTATGGATATCGCAAATAAAAAGATAAATTTAGATATTTTAGATTTTATCTTTATTAAAAATAAAAATATTAATCTTATCAGTGAACTCGAAAAAGAAATAATTGACCGCAAGAAAGCCGAAGAAGAGCTGGTTGTAAAAAATCAACATATAGAATCTATTATTGATGAAAGAACTGTAGAATTGAGAGTTGTAAATGGTAAATTATTAAGCGAGATATCCGAGCGTATTGAATCTGAGAAATCTTTGAGAGAAAGCGAGGAACGATTTAAAGCTCTGCAGGATGCCTATTTTGGAGGTATTGCAATACATGACAAGGGTTTGATTCTAGACTGTAATCAAGGTCTTTCAGATATAACTGGCTATTCAGTTGAAGAACTTATTGGGATGGACGGATTGGAATTAATCGGCCACGATTGGCGTCCCACAGTTATGCATAATATGTTATCTGATTTTTCGAAGGCCTATGATGTTGAAGGGATTCGTAAAAACGGCACTATTTTCCCTCTTAGTCTCCGGGGTAAGAATATGCCCTATAAAGGTCGAAGTGTTCGAGTGACCGAATTTAGGGACATGACTGAATGGAAAAATGCTGAGGAAGAGCGTAAAAAACTACAAACACAACTTCTGCAAGTTCAGAAAATGGAAGCAATCGGCACCATGGCAGGAGGCATTGCCCATGATTTTAACAATATCCTCGCCGGGATTATAGGTTATGCCGAAATCGTTTTGCGCAATCTCTCCGGAGAACAGAACCAGGAAAACCAACAATATGTCCGCAACATTCTCATTGCTGGAGAACGTGCGAGGGGACTAATCCAGAAAATTCTCACCTTCAGCCGTCAGACCGAGACCGAACGACGTCCGCTCAGAGTGCAGCGAGCAATAAGCGAAGTGTTGCAATTGATTCGTGTAAGTCTACCAAGTACCATCTCGATTGAACATCACTTCGATTCCCAAGCGACAGTACTGGCAGACCCAATCCAGCTTCATCAGGTGTTTATGAACTTATGCGCCAATGCTGGTCATGAGATGAAGGAACACGGTGGAACCTTAACAATTACAATGGATGATGTTTTTCTGGATACCGATTTTACAAATCGGTATCCAGAAATAACAATTGGTAAATATGTTCGGATCGAATTGGCTGATACTGGAAAAGGTATCCACCCCAAACTGCTCGAACGGATTTTTGAGCCCTTCTTTACGACCAAAAAAATAGGTGAAGGTACCGGAATGGGGCTATCAATGGTCCACGGTATTATTCGTGACATGCATGGCTTGATCATCGTTGAATCACAGGAGGGACGGGGAACTCGTTTTACGATCTATCTCCCGATAACAGATGAGGAAGAGGTTATAGCAGCGGTTGAGCCTGAACCTATTCCAGTCGGTAATGAGCACGTTGTCTATGTAGATGACGAACAATTTCTCGTTGAGATTGGCTCTGAAATCCTGCGTGGTTTGGGGTACCAGGTGACCGGATTTACCCATAGTGACGAGGCACTACAGTATCTCGTTGAACATTCACCAGAGGTTGACGTAGTGATCTCAGACATGACTATGCCCAAACTCACCGGACTAGAATTGGCACACAATTTACATCAATTTGATGCACGCCTACCAGTTATTATCTGCACTGGCCACAATGAGGGGTTGTCCCAGCGAGATATTGCCTCCATGGGGATTCATGCTATCCTGCTCAAGCCAGTGACGGTTAACAAGCTAGCGGTGGCTGTTCGTGACGTGTTGGATAAAAAATACTAGGGTCATGACTAAAACATAAAAAAACATCAGGTCGACCGGTGCCAGCTAGCCACCCGCTGTTCATCGTTCAGCTTGCGTGCCCATATACGCCTTCGGCAAATAAATTCAGTCTGCCATTCGCCAATTTCCAGGCTAGGCGAATTCCAACTTTATCTTTCAAATAGTCTTTTACCGCCTCGATCGGCACTGTGAACCTGGCTTGGAAAGATTGATCAGGGGTTTACGTGGAAGATCCGCTCCGATCTGTTAACATGGACGAAATACGGTTGAGCAACGCACTGTTATGTTGCCGAAACTGTAGATTTGTATTACCCCCAAACTTGAATTCAAAGTGCTCAAGAAACGGACAAGTGGCACACCCACTATCTAAAAAAGCTCATTGTGTGTAAAAAAAAGAAAAAATGATGAACAATATGCTCTCAATGGCATCTCATTTTCTGAAAAAACGTCAATGATTCTGAAATCCTTTCGATACAGCTGCGGTTTTCTTTGTGTATCCCTATTCTTTCATCCGCTTTCGCTGATGGCTGACGCGTCCTTGGATTTGATCAACCTCAGTCTTGAAGAGCTGATGAAGATTCCCGTGTCCGGGGCGTCAAAATTCGACCAAAAGACTTCAGAGGCACCTGCATCCGTCACCATCGTAACCGCCGACGACATTCAGAAATACGGGTACCGGACTCTGGCCGATCTTCTGCGAAGTGTGCGCGGAGTTGCGGTTTCCTACGACCGCAATTACAGCTATGCCGGGCTTCGCGGCTTTTCTGCCACAGGGGATTATAACAGCCGCTTTCTTATCCAGGTTGACGGCCATCGCCTCAATGAAAATATCTATGGTCTGGCCTACATCGGCACGGAATCTCAAGTGGATCTGGACCTGGTCGAAAAGGTGGAAATCATCCGCGGCTCGGGAGCGTCCATTTACGGCAGCAACGCCTTCTTCGGCATCATCAACATCATTACTAAAAAATCCAGCAAGTTTGGCCAGCCGGAAATCGCTGCCTCATACGGCGGCTACGACAGCTTCAAGGGACGCCTGAGTTACGGCCAACAGTTTGACAGCGGTTTGGATCTGGCTCTGTCCGGCACCGATTATTACAGCAAAGGACAGAATCTCTATTATGCCGAATTCGATACTCCTGCCACCTCTGGCGGCACGGCCCGCAATATTGATGGCGATCAAAGCGGTAGCCTCTTCGGCCGGATGAAATAAGGCCCGCTCACATTGGAAAGCTCCTGGCTTTCCCGCGACAAAACGCTTCCAACCGCCTCGTATGGAGCTGATTTCAACAGTCCGAACATGTTTACGGTGGATAAAAGATGGTACGTGGATCTGAAATATCAACAGACCGTCTTCAGCAATACAGAGGTCACGGCTCGGCTCTTTTTCGACGAATACCAATATACAGCGCATCTTCCTTATGCCGGGATCATTAACAATGACACCGCACTAGGACAATCTGTGGGCAGCGAACTCATCGTCTCCCGCCCTTTTTTCGATGGAACCCACCGGCTGACCGCAGGGGCCGAATTAGCCGACAACTTTACTCAGAATCAGAAAAACGAGGATCTCGACCCCTATAGATTGATCACAGACATTAAAGAAAACAGTCAGAAATGGTCCTTTTTTGCCCAGGATCAATACCGGGTGACCCCCTGGCTCGGAATCACTACCGGTCTGTGCCTGGATCGTTCTCCGAATTTTGGCGACATGGTGAATCCGCGAATGGCATTCATTATCCAGCCTCAGGACCGCACCACGGTCAAGCTCATCTATGGCACGGCCCTACGGCCTCCCAATGCCTACGAGCTATATTATGAGGACGGCGTGAGCTTTAAAAGACCGGAGCATTTAGATCCTGAAAAAATTACCACCTATGAAGCCATACTGGAGCAGCGCCTCTTTACAAATTATCGGATATCTGCCGGTGTTTTTTCTTATGAAATCGATGACATGATTAACCAAGTGTACGATCCAGAAGCGGACCGGTTGGTTTTCCAAAACGCTGGCCAGATGACGGCGAAAGGTTTCGAACTGGAGCTGGAAGGGGCATGGGCAGCGGGTCTTCGTGGCAATATCGGTTATACCTTTCAAGATGCCCAGGACAAGAGTACCGGTGAGACGCCCACCAATTCACCGCAGCACATTGGTAAGGCAAATCTGATCCTCCCTCTCTTTTCTGACAACTGGTCTCTAGGGACCAATCTTCAATATCTCAGTCCCAGAAAAGCACTCGACGGCTCCAACACCGAGGCGGTATGGATTATCAATGAGACACTTCTGGCCAAAAATGTACGACCGGGATTAACGGTGTCTTTAAGTGCCTATAATCTCTTGAATAAGAAATACAAGGATCCCGTCGGACTCGAATTTCGTCAGCAAAGTGGCATCGAGCAGGACGGGCTCAGTTTCCTCCTCAAGATGGTTTATACCTATCATTAATGCGTACGTGTATTGCCAAATAGTAAGCATCGAACTCTCAAGTGGCATAGAAAAACACAACAAGGTTGACCTTGGTGAACGTATTGACCCGAAAAACTCAGATAGCGCTCACGGCCCAGACCTGTCTCATGCTGCATGCAGCTGCGCCCGCTCAAGTGAACGCCACGACTGACATTGACGACTTCAATATGCCTCTAGCCCAGCTGACGCGGGTAAGTACCACCGCTGTATTGAATAAATCGCAGAACCCGTTGAACAACAGCCAGCCCCAGTATCTTTTTGAGCTCTTCACGCCTCACCGCAAAATTGGCTATGGTTTCGATAGCAAAGTAACTTGGAGCTTTTTGTAAGCTATGCGCATGTTACAACATAAACATCGCCATAGGCTCCACAGGTTCCTTCTGCTTTTTCTCCTTTGTTTCCTTGCAAGTTGTAGCACTCTTCAGGCAGAAGAAATAACACAAGAGTACCAGCTTAAAGCTGCTTTCCTGGTGAACTTCTTACGGTTCATCACCTGGCCGGACCAGTCATTTTCACCCGGTCGGCAGGATTTCATCCTTTGTGTAGCCGGAAACAATCCATTCGGATCCACGCTGCATGCTATCGAGGGGCAGAAAATCAATGGACGCACCCTCAAGATTGTCTCTGCCGATTCCTTCCAGATGCTTCCGCAGTGCCATCTGCTCTATATCAGTCGATCTGAAAAAAATGATCTTAACGCTCTCCTCTCCCATACCGCTCAGCAACCAGTGGTCACGGTCAGTGATATTCCAGGATTCGTAACGAGTGGGGGTTCCATTGAATTTATAATTAAAGAAGATCGGCTCTCCTTTGTCATCAACCATTCCGTCTTGAAAAAACGTGGAATCCAGGCCAGTGCCTCCATGTTAGATCTTGCGGCATCCGTACATTAGGTGGAGCGTCCCATGAAGCAATGGTTCCTCAAGCGCCCTCTCCGCGTTAAACTCCACAGCATTATCCTCCTGTCCAGTACCGTTGCCCTGCTCCTTGCGACGATAAGTTCTTTTCTGATCCAACAGCATCTGGTCCGCCAACAACTGCGTGACGAGATCCAGACGCTGGCCGATGTTATCACTGAAAATAGCCGTGCCGGGCTCGTTTTTCAGGACCAGAAGGCTGTGCAGACAATTCTTCATTCATTGATCGCCAAGAAAAGTATTCAGACGGGGGTGATCTATGGGGAAAACGGAGAATTTTTTGCCGAGTATCGACGTGACGGCAATAAAGAAGGCCCCCTTGGGGGGTATCACAAAATAGATACTATCGTCAAAGGGCTGCATTTTCTGGATAACTTTGCCGACCTTAATCAACAGATTACCCTCGACAACGAAAACGTCGGCCAACTGTTCATCAGGGTCGATCTTAACGAAATTGGTAAGAATATCCTCATGATTGCCCTGCTCATGGGTGGCGTGCTGTTGTTTGGCGTGTCCTTGGCGATGCTGTTGTCGGCACGATTGCTGAAGATCATCATCGATCCGATCCTCTCCCTTTCCGAAGTGACCAGAAAAATATCACAGGAGAAAAAATACGACGTTCGCGTAGGGGTACACGGGGAAGACGAATTAGGCCTGCTTGCCATCGGTTTCAACGACATGCTTGAACAAATCGAAATGCGCGATACGTATCTCGAAGAGCAAGTTGCAAAACGAACCCACGATCTGGAGGTGCGCACTCTTGATTTACAGGAGGCAAAGGAGAAGGCAGAAGCGGCAAATCAAGTAAAGAGCCAATTTCTCGCTAACATGAGCCATGAAATTCGGACACCGATGAATGCGATTATCGGGATGACGCATCTGGCGATGCACGCTGTGGAGAGAAACCAACGACTACGTTTCTTGCAAACAGTGCAGCATTCGGCCGAAAGCCTGCTTGGTCTTCTCAACGATATTCTTGATTTTTCAAAAATGGAAGCCGGGCAACTCCAGTTGTCCGACACCCCCTTTCATCTGCGCCAATTGCTTGAAGGTGTCATTTCTATCATGAATGTACCCGCAGTCGAAAAAGGGTTGCGCCTGCAGGTAGTCCTACACGACCCCATCCCTGCTGCCTTTATGGGGGATGACCTGCGTCTTCGCCAGATCTTTCTCAATCTTGTCGGCAATGCCATTAAGTTTACCCCTTCCGGCTCCATCACTATAGATGTCAGTGTGGAAGACGGAAACCAGGACGGAAAAGTGGTTCTGCATTTTATTGTCACAGATACTGGTATAGGTATTCCGTCGGAAAAACTTGCCGTGATTTTCAACAACTTCGAGCAGGTTGACAATTCCTATGCAAGGCAGTATGGCGGCACCGGTTTAGGCCTCTCCATCTGTAAACAGCTCATTGAACTGATGGCCGGTAGCATATGGGTTGAGAGTCAAGTGAATACGGGTAGTTCTTTTCATTTTAGGGTCCCCTTGCAACCCTGTGCAGAAGAATTAGTGACGAATACATCACAGATGGGCAAAGTTGCAGGACCTACAATCAAAGGCCTCCGTATCCTTGTTGTTGATGATAACGAGGTGAATCGAGACGTGGCAAGCATGATGTTTGAACAGGATCATGTGGTCGCTACTGCCGCGAATGGTCTGGAGGCGTTGATGACGCTCGCTTCCAGGACTTTTGATGTCATCCTCATGGACGTGCAAATGCCGACAATGGATGGCTTGACGGCAACCGCTATCATTCGTGCCTTTGAAAAAGGGGGCGCGGCACCCGAGGAATTACCGGATAATATAAGGAAAAATCTGGCAACTAATCTCATCGGCCAGCATATCCCGATAGTTGCCATGACCGCCCATGCAATGAACGAGGATAAGGAGATGTGTTTATCTGTCGGAATGGATATGTATGTTACCAAACCCTTTCAGTACGATCAGCTTACCGCTGTTCTCCAATCATTGATTGGCGAAAACTTTTCACCGGAGGATGTCAGGCCTGCCTGCTTGGCAGAGGGGCCAAACTATCCCTCGGAGGGCACAGCTCCTAAGACAGTCGGAACTGATGATATTGTCTGCCATTTCAAGACTACAACAAATTTTACCGACGTACAGATTGCGAAGTTAGTTTTAGCTGCTCGAACAAGTATCGCCGAAAACCTCAAAAACGCTGAGAAAGCACTCAGCGAGAAGGATTTCACCGTACTGAGCAGAGCCGCCCACACCCTCAAAGGTACCTTACTCCAGTGTGGATTGAACGATCTGGCTAACAAAGCTGAAGAGATTCATCTCGGCCTTCGCACCAAGAGAGATGTACCCTATGCTGAGCTCTTGAAAACACTAAAAAATAACCTTTTTGGCCTACTTGGCAGCAAAGCAGACACTGCCAACGATGATGATGCTATCGCTCCGGTCGAAGGCAAGAAACCGGCGACCACAGTGTTGTTAATCGATGATGATCTGACCTTACGCGAGATAGGCAGCTTAACGCTTTCCGGCCTTGGCTTCACCGTGATACAAGCAGCGGACGGCGTCGAGGCGATTGAACTGTTTCGGCAGAATCAAGATAATATTGCCCTTGTGTTTTGTGATATACTCATGCCGCGTTTGGATGGTTGGCAGACCCTTGCCGCTTTACGCGCGATTGATCCGGCAATCCGGGTCATCCTAATGAGTGGTGACTCCCTCGAGATGGCTATGAACGAGACACATCACGACCAACCTCAGGCCTTCTTAAGCAAGCCTTATACGATCGAGACCTTGCGTAAGGCCATCAACCTGGTTCTCAAACAAGAGGCGATTACCGAACCCAACCAATTCCGTGATCCAAACACACGGATGTAGGTTGAAAATAATGGACACCAAAGGTTTGCTAGGGAACAAACGAGGTCATCATGAAGAGATTTCCACAGGGTCGATAAACATCACTATTGAGGAAAAAACGGTCACTCGCATCACCGACAGAGACGGCAGGTAAGACTCAACTATCTGGCTCCAGCTGTCTTTGCCATAAACTATTATAAAAAACTGCTGCAACATGAAGCCTTTGGTGTCCATTATTGACAACCGAACCCAGGAGAAGGTAAGACGTTATCTGGATACAGTACCGACCTTGCCACCACAAAAAATATGACTCGCCACACGCGTCCATGTCCCAGCCATCGCCTTTTCCTGACCGTGCCGATTCAACCCCTTTTACCTTGCCATGCCGACGAAGGATCCCTCGCCGCTGATTGGCGTCACGTAACTCATTGAACCCCGATCCCAGATGCTTACATCCCACAATTTTTTTGTCGATTTTCTTCGGTTAACAAAGCTGTTTTGGTGTTCGAATCGAAAGGTAAAGATTCGAGGCACCGCCTTTTTCCTGGCGTTTCTGACTCTGTTACAGATGGCCATGGCGGTGTTGATGACTCAATGGAGCGCGGGCCTCTTCAACGCCCTGGAGCAGCACTCCATGCGCGGCCTCATGACCCAGGTCGGCATGATGGCTATCCTTTTGGTCGCCGACATGATCCTGACCGGATCGCATCTGGTTATCAAGCGCAACATGCAGATCTATTGGCGCGACTGGTTGACGGAGCATGTCTTCTCCCGCTGGATGCATACAGGCCGCCACTATTTGATCACCCATCTGCCGGGCGAACACGACAACCCGGATGGCCGCATCGCCGAGGATTGCCGGGTCGCCGCCGAGTCGGCGGTCGTCATGGGCCACTCGCTGTTTTATAGTATTCTGCTGCTGATCGGTTTCACCCAGGTGCTCTGGTCTCGTTCGGGGGTGGTGACGGTCGACCTGGGATTTGCTCAGATCCCCGTCTATGGGCACTTGATCTGGATCGCTATCATTTATTCGGCGTTGGCCTCCTGGCTTGGCTGGCTGGTGAGCCGCCCCTTGACCGGGGCCACCAATGCCCGGCAGTCGGCGGAGGCGAACTTCCGCGCCAGCTTGATAGAGGCGCAGGAAAACAGCCAAGCCATCGCACTGATCCATTCCGAGACCTGTGAGCGGCATCAATTTCATGAGTTGTTTCGCAAGTTACGGGTAGTATGGGACACTCAGACCTCGGCATGGCGAAATATCGTGATGTTCGGCGATGGCTATTCCGTGCTGAACATGGCCTTTCCGCTCCTGATTTCCGCCCCCCGCTACATTCTGGGGGTAATAACCCTAGGCACCCTGATGCAATCCGCCCAGGCCTTCCAGCAAATGGTCGGCGCCCTCTCCTGGCCGGTCAACAACGTCGGCGGAATCGCCGAGTGGCGCGCCTCAGTGGAACGCATTTTGAGTCTTCTGAAGGTGTTGGAAAATGTCGACGAGGAGCTTGCTAAGCCGGACCATTGGATCCAGGTAAAGTGCTTTGATCGACCGGTATTGGCCTTCCACAATCTCAATATCGTCAAGTACGACGGCAAGGTTTTGGCCCAAGACATCAACATGGAGATCGGCAAGGGTGAACATGTGCTGATCACCGGCAACGCCCTCATCGGGGCAAAACTGTTCCGCGCCATCGCCGGGATACGACCCTGGGGCAGCGGTGTTATTGAACTCCCCAACCAAGGCCGCCTCTTCTTCATGCCGCCCCGGCCGCATTTGCCCACCGGCACCCTGCGTAACGCCATCTCCTACCCATCCTCCCGCCGGGTCTTTACCCAGGAACAAATCGAGCAGGCGCTGCGTTTGGCGGGCCTTGAAAACCTGATCGATCAGCTCGATCAGAAGGATAAATGGGGCAACACCCTGGCACGGAGTGAGCAACAACGATTGGGCATGGTGCGTTTGCTGCTCAACCGGCCCCAGTGGATATTTTTGGAGGAGGCCTTTGACTCCCTGGACCACAAGGACGAGGAACAGATGCTGAAGCTGATTTGTGAACAGCTCCCTGATGCCACGCTGCTCACGATTTCCCATATGCCCAACAACGCTGCTTTCTACTCACGCCGTTTGGCCCTGTAAAACTCTCTTTAAGGAGCCCCCTCCATGACGACCTCAACGGTTCACGAAAGCGGCGGCAAACTACGCGGCGTCAATCTCGGCGGCTGGCTGGTGCTCGAGAAGTGGATCACCCCCAGTCTGTTTGCGGGGCTCCAGGCCACCGACGAAACCTCCTACTGCGTCGAGCTGGGCGAGGCCGAGGCGACACTACGTCTCCACCACCACTGGAACACCTTTATCACCCGCGACGACTTTGCCTGGCTGCAGCGTGCCGGCGTCAATGCCGTACGCCTGCCGATCGGCCACTGGCTGTTCGGCAAGGACTATCCCTATCACCGCAGCTACCAAGAGGTGCGCTATCCCTTTGTGGTGGGTGGGCTGGCGATCGTTGACCAGGTCTTCCAGTGGGCTGGGGAGTTCGGCCTACGGGTGGTCCTTGACCTCCATGCCGCACCGGGCTGCCAGAACGGCTTTGACAACGGCGGCATCCAGGGAGTTTGCGAGTGGCATACGAAGGAGGAGTACATCCAGTACTCCCTGGATGTGCTGGAGCTCCTGGCCGAGCGCTACAAAGATCACCCGGCGCTACATGGCATCCAGGCGCTTAACGAGCCGAGCTGGGATATCCCAACTGAGCTGCTGAAGCGCTACACCTTGGAGGCCTATCACCGCATCCGCCGCTACTGCCCCCCCGAGCGGGTGACCGTGGTGTTCCACGACGGCTTCCGCAGCTTCCGGGAGTATGCAGGGTTTCTCCAGGAGCCGGAGTTTCGCAACGTGGCCGTCGATATCCACCGCTATCAATGCTTTGCCGGAGACGACATCGATATGGACATTTTCGGCCATATCCGCAAGAGTGCCGTGGACTGGCGCGTTGAGGCGGACGAGATCATCCGTGATTCGGGCTATCAAGTCTATTGTGGCGAATGGAGTTTGGGGCTGAACTTGAAGATGGTTTCCGTCTGGGCAGACGGGCCCTTCAACCATGCCCAGGAGGCCATGGACGAGTTCCAGCTGTCAGCGGCCTACCGCGGCTTTGCAGCCGCCCAACTGCTAAGCTTCGAGAAATACGCCGGCTGGTTCTTCTGGACCTACCGCACCGAGACGATGCCGGAGTGGAGCTATCGGGACTGCGTGGAGCAGGGTTTCTTTCCCGACCTGAGCCAACCGGAGCAGATGGAGCGGGTACGCGCGACCCTGGAACGGGCCAAAAATCAGGCCGCATGACCGAGGAACTCACAGCCATGATCAAGGTAATGAGCTTTAACATCCGTTATGGCCTGGCCAACGACGGGGAAAATCACTGGAACAACCGCAAGGCCCTAGCACTTGCCAGAATCCAAGCCTTCGGGCCCGATCTGCTCGGTCTCCAGGAGTGCCGCGACGATAGCCAGGCCGATTTCGTCCGCTTGGGGCTGCCGGACTATCATTTCCATGGCATTCATCGGGGAGGCCCCGGAGATACGGCCCTGGAGATGGCGCCCCTGCTGTTTCGCCGGTCGGCCTTCGAGCTTCTCGATACAGGATGCTTCTGGCTGAGTGTGACCCCGGAGGTCCCCGGTAGCATGAGCTGGGGCAGCGCCTATCCCCGAACCGTGAGCTGGGCCAGGCTTGCCAGCCAGTCCACGGGAGTTGTGCTGACCTACGTCAACACCCATTTCGATTACGAACCGCCGGCGGCCATTGATGGAAACGCTAAGGTCTTGCGGCAATGGCTCGATCAGATCCGCCACGAGACCCCGCTCATCGTCACCGGCGACTTCAACACCGACAGGGAGTCCAGCGCTTACCGCATCCTAACCGGCGATGGCGCCCTGATCGACGCCTTCCGGCAGATCCATTCGAACGGGGTGGATGCAGCCACCTTTCACGCCTTTGGCAGACCTGAGCCTGATGAGATGACGGCCATCGACTGGATTCTGGTATCCAACCATTTCCGCGTCCTGGATGCGCAAATCGACCGTTCACGCGTTGGAAACCTCTTCCCGTCCGACCATTACCCCGTTACGGCTGTGCTTGACTGGAAGGCGTAAATTAGAGCTGTATGTGATCTCGCCTCGCCAAACCAGACATCAGTCTCCCTGTCAGCCAGTTATTGCAACGTTGGGCTACCTCCTGAAAGTACGCAGTTTTAAGAAAAAAAAACCATGATACACCAACCAGACTCATCGAATTTCAAAGAACTCTTGCCCGGCATCTTCATGAAAACATTGACTCATGGAGCCAACGCACTTCTTTGCGAATTTCGCCTCACAAAAGGGACCATAATACCTGCACATCAACATCCACAGGAACAAATCGGTTATCTTGTCCATGGTTCGTTACGTTTGTTCGGCGACGAGGGAGAAAGCATAGTTGCAACCGGGAGTAGCTGGTGTTTTAAAGGAGGAGTTATTCACGGTGCAGAGGTACTGGTAGATTCTGTAGCAGTGGAAGTGTTTTCACCTATGCGGTTAGATTATTTGTCGCTGAAATAGACTATTAAGGCGAGGCCTTGGTAATTTCATGGAGCAAGCAGTAAACGATGCTCTACAGTTTGCAAATTAAGCAGGGACTTTGCCAAAATTGCAAATCAGTATTACAGCTAAAAAACGCTATTATAACGAGATACGATGAACAACATTCATGAAAAGGATTGGGCAGAGGATAGTTGGAGCGGACATACCGGAATGGACAGCTTTTCCGACTACAGCATTGCAGGAGATAAGGCCGATGAAGCAGTAAAAGATACGCCTGAGTCAGTTACAGATCATAACAGTATTACCAAGCAAGAATGAATACCTTTCAACAACAGATGCACTGAAGGCAGGAGCCGCTCTTGCACCGGTCGCTTCCCCCGTGATAGGCTATTATGCCGTGCATAGCAAATCAAAGAGCGATGCAAAATAGAAAAACGAGAAAAATCCAATGCAACACGTTGCAATCTATACAGACGGTGGATGCCTGGGCAACCCAGGACCTGGCGGTTACGGCGCAATCTTGGTTTATGGACAACATTGCCGGGAACTCTCTGGCGGTTATCGGCATACCACCAACAACCGGATGGAACTTATAGCTTGTATTGTCGCCCTAGTGGCCCTGAAACGGCAATGCGCCGTTACCATTTATAGTGACTCGAAATATCTAGTCGATGGAATCTCGAAAGGTTGGGCCGTAAAGTGGAAACGGAATAACTGGCGGCGCAGCGGCGGAGGTCGGGCCGAGAATGCGGATCTGTGGGAGCAATTACTGTCGTTGACTGAAATGCACCAGGTTAATTTTTTGTGGGTGAAAGGTCATAATGGCCACCAGGAAAATGAACGGTGCGACCAACTTGCCAAGGACGCGGCGAATGGCTCAGAGTTACTGGAAGACGCTGGGTATATCGCTCGAGAAGCAGTGGCTTTGGCGTAAGGGGGATGAACCGAGAAAACGCCGCCTACTATCTAAAAATCTGACTGATTGATTTTACGTTTTTAATTGCTACGTCAGTAAGCGACATGGTGCATCTTCTTAGCAAGGATGAGCAGTTGCCCCCCTGCTGTCAGGGGACACTACGAACAACAAAAAACCCGCTTTCCTAGTGAGGAAGCGGGTTTATGTATTTCTTTGGACTGTTTTGAATGTACAAAATGGGGTGAGCGATGGGACTTGAACCCACGACCTCCGAGGCCACAACCCGGTGCTACCACCAGCTGAGCTACGCCCACCACGCAAACGTGGACTTATATACCTATAAGCAGTCTTTTTCGCAAGAGGAAAGTCAGCCGACCAGCTCCCGCTGACAGTGTTTGCAGACAACGGCCCTGGCCTTGATCAGCTCGGCGCAGTGAGGGCACTCCTTGAGAAAATGGTTAGCCAGCAGTTTATTGATAGCCAGATTGACCTCATGTTCCATGTGCGGGTCTTTGAAAACATGACTGCGTAACGGCTCGACACAGGCAATATCATTTAAAGGGACCAACAGCTTAACAGCCCGTTTCCGGTTGTCAATCGAGGCCGAATCATCGAGCAGCACCGTCAGTACTGGCTCCAGTTGTTGCCGCTCGACACAATGATCGAGTTGCGCAAGAGCTTCCTGTTGCCGCTGATATCGTGCGCTTTGCCGTTTAATGTCCTCGATATCGATGATACTGCCGGTGAAAGCCTCTCTGCCGACCACCATCATGTTATAGGTTTCCTTGGAATTAGGGATTTCCATGTGTCGGTAGGAGCCGACATGGCCGTACTGATTGGCAATATAATCCCAACCGTTGACAAATAGCGGACATTCGTCGTTGAGGCAGATGAACAGATATTCCGACCCCCAACCCAGGCCGTCCCCGACATGGACCGATGGGGAGTGACAGAGACTGAGATCGCCGCTGCAATGCGGACAGGTGTGTTTTTCTTCGATATATTTTAATACGACAGACAACATAATGATTTCTGACTCCTTAGGGTTGAGTTTTGTTCACTGATTGCGGCAAAGGGCAAGGGGGACCGCCGACCGGCGATAGGGACGAACCGGGTCAGCTTGCACCCGTACGGAGAACAGGCCCAAAAAGAAGAAAAGCGCCCCACAGAGCAAAAAGCGCCAGCAGTAACAAACCTTTTCTGCGATTATTTTTCATTCGACCAAACTAACCACTCACCTGCCTGCGGTCAACCGCTCAATTCAAATCATTCGCCCCAGGACCTCATCCACGGCCTTGGCCTGCTGCATGCGAGCCTGGAGAAAGGCATCGGTGAGATGTTCCGCATTTTCGTCGATCAGGGTACAAAGGACAGGAATGGAGGCCGCGTCAGCCATCTGGATGACTTTGTCCAGATTTTTAACGAAATCGCTGACGATCTTGCGGCTGTCGCCGGCGGTGGACATGATCTCAGCGTAAGTACGCGGATTCTGTGAATGGACCCGTGACATCGCCAGAATGGGATAGAGCGAGGTCAGGGTGCAATGGCTGGAAATATCTTCGCTGGTGATATTATTCTCATTCAGGGTCATGGCCAGGGCCACTGAAATCACGGTGGGCAGTTTCTGGCCAATGCCCATGAGCAGGTCATGTTTCGAGGGCGAGTCATGGTAGATATCGGCCCCGTGCTTGTAGAGGAAGGCCTCAAATTCGCTGCAGAACATACCGCTGCGGGAGGTACGCACCACTATAGCATTTTTATCCTTCATGGTGGCAGCCTGCGGACCCCAGAGATTGTGCACCAACATCACCTCAACCTCGTCACTGGTCACTTCCAGGGCGCTCTTGATGGTCTCCTCCGATTCACCGGCTAAGAGTATCAAGGCCTTGCCATTGCCGATCATTGGCCCGTACGTACGGACAGTGGCTGAAGTGACAGAGATCGGCACACAAACAATCACCACATCGACTTTGTCGATCATTTGCTCCGGTCGCAGGGTCGTGTGACGGCCGGTCATCAACACTTCATACCCTTCACTCTCCAGCCGCCGTGCAAACCATTTACTCATAGCACCGGTCCCGATGAAGCCAAATGATTTTACATATTTGGTTCGCATGTCGACCCGAGGAAAGCTGCCCAGCAAACGGATCACACCCCGCTGCTGAATCACCCTGGACTCGATATGATCAATGGCATTGGCCATAATATCGGTCTGAATGTGCCCTTCTGCCTCCAGATAGATCCGAAGTTTCTGGGTCTTGATATCATTTTCCGAACGCATATCGACGATATTGATTCCCCGGCGGGAAAACTCGCCCAGGATATCCACCAGGATGCCGACCCGATCATCCAGGGGTTCGGTTATCAAGGTTGTGGCGTCATAACCGGTGGCAGCAGCCAGGCTGTGGCCAAGAACCGCGTAACGGGTCCTGTTATGCGGGGCGACCTCGCGCTCGATAATCCGCAAACCGAAAGCGGTCAGGGTCTCGGCATTATCGATCACCGCCCTTCCTTTGGTCACACGGCTGTCCCTGATTTCTGTAATCGCCTCGCCGATATCTTGAACGCTCATCTCGGTGATGCCCGGCAGTCGGTTTTCGATAAACTCTTCACATTGGGTGAAAACCTCGCGCTTGCCCACCAGCATCCGTAAATCTTCAAGGGAATCCTCTTCGTTAAAAACGCCCAGAGAAAGATTGGAATGCAGGATGACATTATCCACCCAATAACCGCTCTTGATCCGATCAAAAAATCGAAAATACTGCTTCTTTTCGCCCTCGCGGGTGTTATACACCGGCAGAATGGCGTAATCAGCTTCACCTGCGGTAAAGGCATCGAGCAGAGCCATGACATGCGGATAGAGCAGAATCTTCGCTTCACCATCATATTGCATGGCGGCCTGCCATGACTGGGAGTGTTCCGGCCCGATGGTCGCGATCTTTTTCATTGCTGCATACCCCTGCAAAACTCTTAATTATTTGTAACGCTTCAGTGCGACTGGTTACCATGAAGGCAACCCACTGTTTTAGCTCCGTCCATTGGCCGAATACATCCCGACACTTTCATCGAAATCGTCGTTCGTATAGCCGATTTAAAAAAAGGAGGCTACTAGTATCTCCATATTTCACCTTGCCTCGTTTGTTCAGATGACCCCGCCGGCGCGAAATGCTTCCAGCGTATCCAAAGACATTCCCATCTCCGTCAGTATCTCGTCGGTATGTTCGCCGAGTTCCGGTGCATGGCTGCGAATGGTTCCAGGAGTCAGCGACAGTTTCGGGGCTATTCCGAGCTGGCGATACGCTCCCCAACTTTCATGCATAAGGTTCACAACCATATTGCGATGTTGCACCTGTTCATCTTGCATGACTTCATCCAGGTTTAACACCGGTTCACAGCAGCAGTCTTTATCGGCGAATAGTTGTATCCATTCGGACTGATCTTTGGCACGAAAGAGGTCGGCAACCTGATGCTGCAGCTCCTGCTGGTGCGGGCCGGGTGCAAAGTAGCTGGGCTGATCCCATTCGGGTCGGCCGACGGTCTGACAAAACACCTTCCAGAACTGTGGCTCTAGTGCTCCCAAGGACATATAACGACCGTCACGGGTCATATACAGATTGTAACAGGCGTACCCATGGTTGAGGAAATCATCAGCCTGACTTGGAACGGCCTCGTCTGCCAGGTATTTCCCCCAGCGAAGACAGTGCCAGGTGAGCGCACCGTCAGCCATGGCGAGATCAATGAACTGACCTTTCCCTAACCGTTCTCTGGCAAACAGCGCAGCAGCTATACTGAATGCGGCATATAAAGCACCACCTCCCAAATCTGCAATCTGCACACCCGGGATAGTGGGGTTGCCCTCGTGCCCACTATAAGAAAGCACACCATTGAGGGCCAGATAGTTAATGTCGTGGCCAGCCCTTTGGGAGCGCGGCCCGTCTGCACCGTATCCGGTGATAGCGCAATAAATCAGGCGAGGATTAATAGCCTGCAACTCCTTAAAACCTACCCCCAGCCTCTCCATTACGCCCGGACGAAAGCCTTCAAGAATGACGTCAGCTTCAGCCACCAACTGTTTGAAGATATCTTTGCCCTCTGCTTTCTTCAAATTTAAAGTCAGGGACCGTTTGTTGCGATTCAAGACAACATGGAACCCGCTGCTTTTCCCCAAAAACGGCGGCCACCCGCGAATGTAGTCACCTCCATTGGGATCTTCTATCTTAATGACATCAGCGCCGAAATCAGCCAAGAGCATGGAGCAGAACGGGCCTGGTAGGAGACGCGACAAATCCAGCACTTTCACTCCAGTAAATGCAGCCAGCATAAAGACCTCTCGTAATAGGTATTAGAGAACGAATCGCTTCCGCATCAATGTGTTACTCTGCCGTGAGGGTGGCTTTGGCCCAGATTTTTGCGGGGGTAGGATCGATAGCGTCCAGAGAACAGGTGTTGACCTTGCGGATTGTTTTAAAATGCGCCAGGTCGTCTTGCGTGAGATGAAACGTAAAAAATTCCTTCTTCACCGCATCCTGGCCGGGAGCGTAATCCTTGCTGATAAAAGCATCATCGTAATCGCAACGACCTTCGCTGTCCGCTGCCTCTAATGTCCCAAATTCAAGCACCGCGCCCTCTTTGGTTCGTTTGATTGAAACTGTGTACGTATCAGGGGAATCGGTTTGCTTGTCAGTAAAAGAACAACCATTACCGGTCGTAACGGTTGCCGAGTAGTTGGCTTTATAGAACTGGAGCAGATCGGCGGGCCGCATGGCCGCAAGACTTCCCAGCCCCTGGTAGAGTGCGGCTGGCGACGTCTCATCAAAGCCTTTTCCTGAAATCGCTTTCAAATTAGCGCCAAAATGCCCGGTCCACTGTGAGGAAGGCGCAAATTGCGCAACGGCATTGCCTTTATAGGTGAACCCTTCCGGATTGGTTGCCCCCCATTCGAATTGAATTTTAAAGACAAGGGGTTGCGGTGGTGCTTCAGCCTGACTCACCGAAACCGTCCCCCCTAGCAGAAGCCCAGTGAACAGCACGCATGCCAGTACCTGCGGCCATCGGAGCGGAACCAGACAACCATGGGGCGGCAGGATTGCTTGACGCCGACCTTTTGCCCTACGCATCGAGGTGAAAATACTGGTTTGAAAAAGACGCATGAGAAAATTCCTCAAAAAAAAGTTTAGTGACCGACCGCTTCAGCCTTTGACAGCCCTTGGGAATGCCTGAAGGGAACGTTCATTCCACCAGTCGGGTCAACTCACCTTGACTTCCTTAACAGTGGACATGGCCGTGGCGATTATGCCCGCGACATCAGCGACATTGCTGGGCATAATGATGGTGTTGGTTGTTTTAGCCAGGTTGCCGAATTGGGTGATATATTGTTCGGCCAACCGCATGTTGAGCGCCTCAATGCCGCCTTGTTCCTTGATGGTCGCGGCCACCTTGTTGATACCCTCGGCCGTGGCTGAGGCGATAAGCTCGATGCGTTTCGCATCCGCCTCGGCGATGAGCGTGACCTGTGCTGCCTTACCTGATGCCTCGTTGATCTGCTTTTGCTTCTCGCCCTCGGACTGGTTGATCATGCTCTGCCGTAAACCTTCAGAAGTGGCGATATCGGCCCGTTTCTGCCGTTCGGCAGTCATCTGGGCCTCCATGGCCTGTTTCACCGATACGGGCGGTGTGATATCCTTGATTTCGTAGCGCAGGACCTTCACTCCCCATGACATCGCAGCCTGGTCGATGGCATCGATCACTTCGGTGTTGATTTTCTCCCGTTCCTCAAAGGTTTTATCAAGATCGATTTTGCCGATGGCGGAACGCAGCGTCGTCTGGGCGAGTTGCGAAGCCGCGCGGAGGTAATTGTCGATGCCATAGGCAGCCTTATGGGCGTCCTGGACTTCCAAATAAATAATGCCGTCCACTTCCACGCTCACATTATCTTTCGTAATGCAGACTTGGGCAGGGATATCCACGACCTGTTCTTTGAGACCGAAGACATACGCAGCCCGATCAACAAAGGGGATCAGGATATGAAAACCTGCCTCAAGCGTCCGGTCAAACTTGCCGAGGCGCTCGATGATGAAGGCGCTCCTTTGGGGGACGATAACCGCTCCTTTGACAAGGGTGATAACGACAAAGACGGCTACGGCAAAAAGGGCAATGAGTGTTGGAGTCATAACAGCGGATTCTCCTGGTTGTTGTTTATGTTCTGGAAACGACGGGCGTGCAACAGGTGCAGGAATGAGATTGGTTTCATCACTATAAGAAACAAACTATTGGCTGCACGTACCTATTCAAGGGCGATTAACGACCTTGAGCTTGAGGCAGGAACGGTTGACCTTGTCGACCCCTATGATTTCGGCATCCGACCCGGCGGGGATGGGGTCATCGGAAACAGCGGTCCACATGGTACCACGATACCGTACGCGTGCTTCTCGCCCAGGTTCGATGTCCTGGTCAATCTTGATCCGCGTGCCGACGGATACGTTCCCCGTATCGTCGCCACCTGACACCTCGCTTCGTCCCACAAAAATACGCATGGCCAACTTGCGAAGGGTAACAAGCGAGGTCAGCGACACGATCAAAAAAACGGCAAGCTGGATAGAGTAAGCGCTGGGGGCAAGAGCAGCAGCCACCGCAGCGCCCAAGCAACCCACCCCAAAAAAGATGATCACAAAGCCGGGAACGGCAAGTTCGGCGAGCATAATGGCTAAACCGCTTAAAAACCAGATCAGCCATGGGGAAAAAACTAGGGGCATGCGTTGACTCCTTGTCGAGGGTTAACCTGAATTAGTGCTGCCCCATGGGCGGTGGCGGGGGTGGTTGCTGCGGCTGCTGTGACTTTGCACGCATAAACTCGGCAGCTTTCCCCTGTAGTTCTCTAAATTTATCGGAAACTGACCCCAAATGGGCTTCCCACTCCGGGTTGGGCTGCTGATGGGCGGTGGCGGTCCGAAAGGTTAACAGTATGGATATCTGGAAAAGCGGATTGAGAATCGACTGCTTCAGCCCGTACGCCAGCACAAAGGCAAGCGCCAGCCAGAAAAATTTAAGGGTCTCATTGTGAGTCATCATGGCAAAGGGGGCGCACGGTATCAGCAGCAGCAGAAAGATGAGAATAAAACCCACAAAATTGAGTGCTGCAATGGCAGCAGCCGTTGTCAGAATCGGTTTCCAGTTCTGGGCATAGAGAATGACGCCGCGTTTAGCGCTTTCCCATATATTTTCGTCCTTGCGGGACAAGCTATAGCTGAGGATGGTTTCATCAATGTAGGTAAGGGAAAAATTGACGATCGAGTTAACGATCTTGACAAGACCTTCCATGCCAGGGATGGGCAGAATGTTTCCCGCAGCCTCAACGGCACTATTGACTGTACGGAGTATCCCATCCACCATCCGATCGACGACAAAAAGAAGGGAAACATCTTTGAATAAGTTGGTAACGACTGATTTGCCATATTGAAACTGGTTGATGTTTGCCGGGAGCGTTCCGGTTTCGAGGAGTTCAGTAATGACCGCGATATGTCCGGCCTTGACCAGATACAGGACATATTGTTGCAGGAGACGCAACAAACCCCACAGAATAGCCAGCCCGATCAGGAAAACTATCGTCCCGCCCCCCCCGAAAATCTTGGCAATGAATGCGACAAGAGCCAGATAGATGGCCGTGGCCAGGCCGATGGCACAATAGATAGCTATTCGCAACAAGAGATAGGGCGTGGTTTTGAATAATATTTTGGACGCCTCGGCTAAATGAAATTGCATGTTTCTCTCCTTTGTTCCTACTCAGACAAATGGGATGTATTCAAGAAATGAACTTCTCGAAAACGACAGGTCTATTGCTTAACCAGCTCAACACGACGATTTTTTGTCCGGCCATCGTCACTGTCGTTCGAAGCAATGGGTGCAAAGGGACCGGCACCAAATGATCGCAACCGTGCCGCAGCAATACCGTGGGTACGCACTAACGACTGCAGAACCGACTCGGCTCTTTCCTGAGAAAGACGCAAATTGTGCTCAAGGACACCGGTTGCATCTGTATGCCCGACCACGTAGAGTTTCAAGCCGGGATCGGCCTGTAAGAGTTTGGCAATTTCGCTGATAGCCTGAGCCGACTCAGGTTTGATATCCGCCTTGTTGGTATCAAACAATATACCGTATAGGGCGATGTGCCCCGTAGATTTCAGGTCATTCGAAATGGTCTCGGCATTGACGACGATACCCTGCTTCATGGCTTCTTTTTCGATAATCGTCAATCCATACTTGCCGGTAAATTCAGCCCAAATTTCAATCCAGTATTCCTTGCCATCTTTATCGAGCTGCAGTGTTTCTCTTGCTTTGTCGACAAAGACAGCTTTTCCGCCTAATTTCGTCACTGCATTTTCATAATTACGCAGTATCTGCAATTCGCTCGGTTTAGAGGGAAGGTTTACTTCCGGATAATAGGTCAGTACCGACTTCCGGCCTTCAACACGCTCGGTTTTTCCTTTCTCGATAGGAAAGTTGTAAAAATCGAAATCTTTCTGGATGCACTTGTAGAGCCACACCCCTGACATGCGGTTAAAGAGCGGGTGGTCCTTGCAGCCTTTCTCGTCAGGATGAACAGCGGCAGTAACAGGGGCAACAAAGAGCAAAAGAAAAATCAAAAACAAAGCAGCTTTTTTCATCGTCAATCTCCTTATGTTGGTCAAAGATTCACATCTTGAACAGCCAGCGTCCTATGAAAACACCCTCTCCATGATTTCTTTACATTTTACACCACAGATAACCAGCTACAACAATTATCTCTCACGATTGAAACGCCCCTCGATTTCCCAAGTGTTACGCTTTTGCTTCGTCCCTTTCGGCAAAAACTTCTTTGGCGGCGAACAATCCATTAAGTGCTGCTGGAAAACCAGCATAAACAGCCATTTGCATTATCACCTCAACCACTTCCTGGGTCGTGCATCCAACATTTAACGCACCATGAATATGCACTTTTAGTTGAGGGGCTGCGTTTCCTAAGGCGGTGAGAGCGGCGATGACAGCTATTTCTCGAGATTTCAGATCTAACCCTGGCCGTGAATAGATATCGCCAAAGGGAAACTCAATCAGGAGCCGCGCAAAATCGGGGGCAATATCCTTCAGACTTTCGATGACACGCTCGCCAGCTGCCCCGTCAATTTCCTTGAGCTTTTCCCAGCCCCTCTGATAGCGATCATTGTTTTCCATAATTCATTTCCTTTGTCGGTTACAGTTTAAAAAAATCGGCCTGCACACCTTTGCGCGCTGGCGGTTGGCCTATGGGGTTGAACCTTTACCGGTAGTTCGTGCCGTTGTTCATATCAATGACTTCTCCATTAATGTATGCCGGCGCCTCGGTTGCGAGCCAACAAACCGTCCCCGCAACCTCTTCTGCTGAACAGAATCGCTGGTTGATTGTTGCGGCCTTTAAGCGGTCCTTTCGGTCTTGAGGAATGCTTTTCATCATTTCCGTTTCCACAGGACCTGGGGCCACGGAGTTGGCAATCACGCCTCTTGGCCCGAAGGTTCGCGCAAGAGATCGCATAGCATTCACAATCCCCGCCTTGGAAATACCGTACCAAATGTCGGGATGCCCGATTTCGCCAGCAATGGAGCCTATACTGACGATCCGACCGCCGCCGCGGTGAGCCATTTGTTCGGCGAGGCGAGCACTCAGTCGCACGGCGGTAATCAAGTTGATGTTGAGTATCTGCAGAATCTCCTCGGGGCGGTACTCATTGGCCGTCTTCGGATTCATGATTCCAGCGTTATTGATAAGTACGTCGACCGGGCCGATCTTCTCAACAACCCGGATGGTCTGCTGGTAATCGGCAACATCGGCGGTCCATGAGATGATGCCTTCCGGCGGAGATTCGATTCCCGATCTCGACAGAACATGCACTTCAAATCCTTTGGCCAGCAGTTTTTTGGATATTTCGAGGCCAATGCCTCGGTTCCCACCAGTGACAATTGCTTTCATTTCGTATTCCTTTAGGAGTGAGGACTAGGAGTGGTGCCGACGACAGCTCGTGCGGCACGAAGATATCTTTTCACAAATTCTATCATTTTGATATCACATGGTTGCACGAGGCGGTCGGGATGACCAACGCGGCAGGGTTTGCCGCATCAGCGGCCACGCCGATGTTCAGTCGATTACACACAAAGTATAAATACCCTCAAAGTCTTATCCTGACATCCTCAAATGCTTCGAATACGTAGAATACGTTGTGGTTCTGCTGGACGACCTCTTGGCCATTTTTTGTCGACGGGGTTACAGCCGAAACTGCAGACAGAGACGCAACAGCGTGCGAAGCTGCATCGAAAAAGAGGGGCCGGCAAACAAGCACTGCCGGGAATCGCGAAAAGCCGAGAAAGACAGGCCGAGAGGGCTATAGAGAGGAGCTCACAAGCCCGTTCTTTACGCGTAACTGAGGTATATGGGGAAGGGAGACAGGCCGGAACGCGAAACGGTCCGACCTGTCTTGGATCAACTGCCTTAAAGCAGGGAAGGGCCGTTCTACACCTTGCTTTTCGGTTGTTTATCGGCCTTGCTCTTATCTTTTTGTTTCTGTTTTTCGCCGCTTTGTTTCTGACTCTTATCTTTATCCTTCTTGCCGCCTTTGTCGCCCATGGTCGTGCTCCTTTTCTAAAAGATTAGCCTTCAATTTCCGCAATACAAAAACGGATGTTTACCACCTGTACTGCATTCAGCTCGTAATCGCGGGGCGACCCATCCGGACACGGATCTGATGTTTCACCAATCCATGTTCCAGCGGAATGAAATCATCAAGCAACCGCTGCCCATCCATATCCACCCAAACGACACCGTGCTCGCAACCGTCAGGATTTTCGACGGCTACGTTATAGATCGTCTCCCCGTGGCGATAGCAAAGACTGAAACCAGGCCAGGTCGCCGGGATAACCGGATTGATCCGCATCCGATCGCCACGGATCTGCACACCCAACACCTCCTCGACCCAAGCCCGATACATCCAAGCCGCCGAACCGGTATACCAGGACCAGCCCCCCTGCCCTACCCGACCGGGTAAACGGTAGACATCGGCCGCCACCACGTAGGGTTCAATTCCGTAATGCCAGACTGCCTCAGCATCGCGGGCGTGCTCGATCGGATTGAGCATACGCAGCAGCTGCACGGCCCGCTCCCCATCCCCTTTACGGGCCATGGCCATGGCCATCCACAGAGCAGCGTGGGTATACTGGCCGCCATTTTCCCGAACCCCAGGTGGATAGCCCTTGATATAGCCGGGTGAAGGGGTTGATTGGTCAAAAGGCGGGGTAAACAGCAGAGCCAGCCCTTCTTCCTTGCGGACCAGATGGTGCCAGGCCGAATCCAGGGCCTGGTCGGCACGAGCTGGATCAGCGGCACCGGAGAGCACGGCCCAGGATTGCGGCAGACTGTCAATCCGTGCCTCCTGATTGACCGAGGAACCGAGTGGGGTACCGTCATCAAAGGTTCCGCGCAGATACCACTCGCCATCCCAGCCAGCCTGCTCGACCCGCCCGCTCAGGGCCGCTCGCTCGGCTTGATAGGTCCCGCTCAACTCCGGTTGTTCCAACAGTTCGGCCAGTTCCGCCATCCCCTGCAGGGCATCGCAGAGGAACCAGCCAAGCCAGACGCTCTCCCCCTTGCCGCCCGCGCCCACCAGGTTCATGCCATCGTTCCAATCACCGGTCCCGATCAGGGGCAGGCCATGGGGGCCGATGGTCAAGCCGCGGCTGATGGCCCGCTGGCAGTGTTCAAAGAGGGTGGCGCGTTCAAAGGTAACCTCCGGGGTGGAGAATTGCTCATGCTGATCATTTGCCAGGAGGGGAGCGTTGAGAAAGGGAACTTCTGCCCGCAGAATCTCAATATCGCCAGTGGTCCGCACGTACTGGGCGACCACATAAGGCAGCCAGAGGAGGTCGTCGGTAATCCGCGAGCGAATCCCGGCGCCAACCGGGGGATGCCACCAGTGCTGGACATCGCCCTCCTTGAATTGCCGACTGGCGGCCAGGAGAATTTGGTCGCGGGCCAGGTGGGGACGGGCGTAGAGGAAGGCCATGACATCCTGCAGCTGATCGCGAAAGCCGTAAGCGCCGCCGGACTGGTAGAAGCCGGAGCGTCCCCAGATGCGGCAGCTCAGCGACTGATACTGGAGCCAGCGGTTGATCAGGAGATCGGCAGCCAGTTCCGGAGTCTGCACTTCGATCGTGCCGAGCAAACTGTCCCACCAGGCCCTGGTCTGATCAAAGGCGTTTTCAAAGGCGAGTTCTTCCCGGTAACTACGCACCCATTCCCGGGCCTGAACCACGGAATCGGCCTGCCCCAGCATACAGATGATATCGCGCTGCTCATGCGGCGCTATCTCCAGGGTCAGCCTGAGCGCCGCACATGGATCGAGACCTGCCCCGGCCCGCGACGACAGCTGGATCAGCTCCATGGCGATGGGATTGGTTAACGAACGGTTTCGGCCGATGAAAGCTGTGCGGTCGCCGCTGTACGAATCGATCTCGGGGACAACGGCCACAAAGGTGACCCGCTCCGGATACTCGGGATGATAGCGGTTTTGCGCCAGCAGCGCCTGGGCCTCGTCGTCCCAATGGGTCAGGGTGTGCATCCGCGCAGTTTCGCGGTTCTCGCCGAGTGTCAGTTCCACATAGTAGGTGACCGACAGCCTGCGTCTTCTGGAAGAGCCATTAGTGAGTCGCAGACGTTGCAGCTTGACCGGCGCACCGCCGTTTTCGTCCACCGGCACCATCACGGTCAGTTCCTGCTCGATACCATTGCTGTTATGCTCAAACACCGTATATCCAGCCCCGTGCCGAGCCCGATAGGCTGTCTGCTCGCGAATCGGAGCCGCGGTCGGCGTCCAGAAGGCGCCGCTCTCCTCGTCGCGAATGTAGAGTGCCTCTGAGGCCGGGTCCAGAACCGGATCGTTCGACCAGCTAGTCAGACGGTTGCGCTGACTGTTGCCGTACCAGGTAAAGCCGGAGCCGGTTTCGCTGACCAGGGTACCGAAGCTTGGGTTGGCGATAACATTCACCCAGGGCGCCGGGGTACTGGTGTCAGGACCAAGATAGATCGCATATTCCCGGCCGTCCGGGGTGAACCCGCCGAGGCTGTTAAAATAATTAAGCTCCATGAAAGGCAAAGCGGCCGAAGGCTCGCGTGTACTGTTTCTTCGGATCAGTCGCTCCCGTTTCTCAGGTTTCTCCACCGGTAAACCCAACTGTTGGGGCAGAGTGCCGCGTGCCGCTACCAGCACCACGCCGGCAACCGCTTTGAGCAGCTTGAGATCGTCTTCCGGGATGTGCGCTGCGCTTTTGAGAAAGATCCCGCCCGGCTGATCAACGGCTGCCGAGAGGGCATGGGTCTGGATTAACTGCTCCAGCCGTTCATGCAACGGCCGCTCATAGCTCCCGGCCTCTTCGTTGAGAATGACCAGATCGGTCGAAAACCCGTGCATCCGCCAATAGGTATGCGCCTGGAGCATCTGGCGCACCAGGCTGACAGCCCGTACCTCGCCGATAGTAATCAGCACAATGGGCAGGTCGCCGGATATGGCGTAGGGCCACAGGCCTGCCTGGCCCTTATGATTCTCTTCCAGGCGTTCAGCCGGAGCCCGCAACAGTTGATTGGGAAACAGCAGATGACTGGCCAATTGCTGAAAACGGCGGGCATCGTCAGGCTGGATACGCAGCATCTGCAGCTGTTGCTGGGCCGAGTGCCAGGTAAAGTCCATGGCCCGTTCGGTCGCATGGGGGTCGCTGTATTTATCGATCAACTGCAGGACCTGCTCTCGACCTTCTCCGGCGGCGAGCACCAGGCTGAGCCGGGCACGCTGGCCCGGTTCCAGGGTAAGCACCTGCCTGGAGCTAAAAATGGGATCAAGGACAAACCCCTGACTATTGCCGAGTTGCTGCACTGCCCCCATGGGTTTGGCAAGGGTCCGGCCACGGCCGATGAACCGAGCCCGGTCGGTTTCAAATTGCCAGCCCCCTTCCTGCGGGCCGTTGCCTCCTGTCTGCTCGACCTTCAGGCTATGGGCCACAAAGAGCGGCAATTCGTTTTCGCTGCGCGGGCGCCGATAGGCCAGTAGCGTCTGTTGTTCAGGCAGGGCTTCGGTCTGGATGAACAGCTTGTTGAACGCCGGATGCTGCCGATCAGCGTTATGAGGTGCCATCGAGAGTTCCACATAGCTGGTCAGATTAAGGCGGCGGGCCCGGGAGGAGCGATTGACCAAGGTGATCCGGCGCACTTCCACATCATCTTCCGGGGAAACGATCACCTCGGTTTCAGTGTGGATACTGTCGTCAATACGATGAAAAACAGCCCGATCCAGACTGAAATCCACCGAATAGCCGGCAACCGGGCCGCCGACCGGATGCGGGGTCGCGGACCAGAGCCGATCCCCGGCCTGCTCATGGATGTAGCAAAAGGTGCCCATGGCGTCACAGGTCGGATCAGACCGCCAGCGGGTCAGTTCCTGACCGCCCCACTGGCTGTAGCCGCCGCCGCTGTTGGTTATCATCAATCCATAGCGGCCATTGGAAAGCAGCAAGGTCACAGGGGTGGCAGTGTCGGGAGTGACGCAGGTGCTGCCGATCGGCGCGACCGAATTGTCATCTATCAGCTGCGGTTCGTTCTGCCGAGTCGACATCAGGTGGAGAGGTGGCAGAGTGGGAATACGTTCCTGGAGAAGCGCTTCGAAGGCACGGACGCGCGGGTCGCTGTGAAAACGGCGCGGAAAAGGGTTACCATGGAGAAAGTTGATCAGGGCCAGAAAAGCCATGCCCTGGTGATGCGCCATGTAGGCCTCGATGACCACCCCGCGTTTTCGCCGCTCTTTGCCGAGCACTCGCTGCGGTTGCCGACTGAAATCCATGGCCTCGAAATAGCCATACTCACCGAGCAGACCCAAGCCGGACAGCCGTTTCAGATTTTCCACAGTCTCATTGGGCGCCAGGTTCAACGCCAGCAGCGTGGCATAGGGCGCCACTACCAATTGCTCTTCCAGCCCACGTTTCAGACCGAGGGACGGCACACCGAATGCCTTGTATTGATAGGTTTTGTTGAGGTCCAGATCGGCAAAGGCAGCTTCGGAAATGCCCCAGGGAACACGGTGGGTGCGGCCATAGGCCATCTGGACCGTCACCGCTTCCCTGGCCGATTTATCCAGCAGCGAATTGCCATAAGAGTGCTGGAACAAGAGCGGCATCAGATATTCGAACATGGTCCCGGTCCAGCTGAGCAGCACTCGCTGTCGGCCGATGGCGCCGTAGGGGCGGCTCATGGAAAACCAGTGTTCCAGAGGGACATCGCCCCGGGCTATGGCAACAAAACTGCCGAGCCGGGCTTCGCTGGCCAGGAGATCGTAACTGGACTGATCGAGAAAGGCTGTGGAGACGTTGTAACCGATCGCAAACAATTTACGTTTAGGAGCGTAGAGGAACTGCATGTTCATCCCCGCCGACAGCTCGTTGACGTCACGCTGCAGCTGCTCAGCCTTCCCCAGGGTTTCTCCGGCCAGCCATCGCGCCGTAGCAAAGGCAGCCAGCAGCCGGTCTATCCAAGCCGCAAGTGAAGTTTCGATCAGAGGAGTGGCTTCACGCAGGGTCGCCAGGAGAGGGATAGACTCCGCCTTGCCTTGTGCCAGCGAATCAAGTGAAGGCGACTGCGAAAGGTCGTGACAGACGGCGATTTGTACCGATTTGCCCAGCGGTTCCAATTCCTCTTCGGATTTTTCCGCAAGAATGTCGATCCAGGTGAGATAACGGTCGCTGTTTTCAACCCAAGCTGCCAACTGCTGCGCCAGCTCCGCGACCCAAGGCATGCCGCCCGAAACTGCGACCAGCTCCGCTACAGGCTGCTGCAGGCGTCGTTGCAGGCGCAGGCGATCGACGATACCGAGTGGTGGCGTATTGCAATCGATGATCATCTGGTCGAGCAGGGGGTGGCAAAAATTGGCAACACCCTGCTCGATTACCGCCTGTTTCAGGACCAAGCCGGTATCGGCCAGACCGGTGAACGCCCGGCCATCGAGAATCGGCTGCTGCACCAGTTCGCTCAACCCTTGATCCAAGGCCCAGAGTGCGCCCAGCAGATTGCCGCTGTCCACGGTGGAGACATAGCGGGGTTCAAGCGGCTCCAGGGTCTGGATATCGTACCAGTTGAGCAGATGGCCCTGATAGCACTGCAGGCGGCTGATGGTCGCCATGGTGCAGCCGAGTTTATCGATAGTCTGGCCGATCGTCTGGTAGCCGCAGTCATGGGCGCCCAATACGCTGGTCATCCACAGACCGATGTTGGTCGGACTGGTACGCATGGCCAGGCTGCGATTATGGGCAACCTGGTAATTATCGGGCGGCAGCCAGGAGGTGCCCTCACCCACAAAGGTGGAAAAATACCGCCAGGTCCGCCGAGCAACCTGCCTGAGAAAAAGACGGTCTTCTTCCGGCATCGGATGCTCCAGCACCGATGCCGCGGGGCGCAGGTTGAGCAACCAGCCGAGCAGCGGCGCACACAACCAGAGGGTGAGCCAGGGCAGAGCCTGGAGCAAACTTTCCGGCAACAGTTTCCAGACCGCCGCGGCGACCGCAAGGCTGAAGAAACTGCCCAGGGCCAGGGATGCGACAAAGAACGACTGCTGACGGGGTCCATGCCGAGAGGTGGCCAGGGCAGTCCATTCCAGGAGTCCACGCCGGGATATGGCCCGCCGGTACCAGACCCGAACAATGGCATCCAGGCTCACAGCCGCCTGATGCGGCAACAGCGCGGCATCAGTGGCCGCCCGCAACAGGTCGTGGAGGACCTTGGCTGGATCGAAATATTTTAACCCTTTGCGAGTGGTCGCCATGGTCAGGGGCTGGGCCAGCGGATGAAAAAGCAGCTGCACCCCCACCACCAACGAGGCCAGACAGCCGATCCGCGGGGAAATCAGCCAGGCGGTTAGCAACAGGGCCAGACTGGTGGCGGGCAGCAGGCTGCGGCGCAAATTATCGAGGATCTTCCACCGATTGAGCAGGGAAAGCGGATTGACTTCGCGGCCGTCTTTGCCTGAGGGTACGCGGGGGAAGACCCAGGCGGCTATCTGCCAGTCGCCGCGAATCCAGCGATGGGCACGTTTACTGTACCCCTGGTAGCCTTGCGGAAAGTCATCGAACAGTTCAATATCGCTGGCCAGTCCCACCCGAACATAGGCCCCTTCGATCAGATCGTGGCTCAGGATCCGCTCTTCCGGGAAGCGCCCGGAAAGAACGCGGCTGAAAGCGCGCACATCGTAGATCCCCTTGCCATGATACGATCCTTCGTTGCTGAGATCATGGTAGACGTCGGATACGGCCTGGGAGTAGGGATCGATACCGACCGCATCGGCAAAAAGCCGACTGAAGATTGAGCTGCTGGTACTCGCCAGCGTCGGGCTGACCCGGGGCTGAATCAGGGTGTAACCAGCAGTGACCCGACCCTCGTTATCAAATCTGGGCTGATTGAGGGGATGGGCCAGGGTTTCGATCATTCTCCGGGCCGTGGCGTGCGGCAACTGGGTGTCGCTATCCAGGGTGATAATGAACCGGATGTCCGCCAACCGATCCGGATCGCCCACCTCGACCAGGCGGGGCGCGTTGCCCGGCCGGGTGCCGTCGATCAGACGGTTGAGTTCTTCCAGTTTGCCCCGTTTGCGCTCCCAGCCGATGAACTGCTGCTCAGACGGGCTCCAGGTACGCTCGCGATGCAACAGGAAAAACCGGTCGCCGCCGTGGCGCACATTGAGTTCTTCCACACATTCACGCGCAACCCGAAGCAAACCACTGTCCTCTTCGCGGGTCACGGTGCTGGAATCGGTGTAATCGGAGAACAGGCCAAAGAGCAGGTTTGCCTCCTTGTTGGCCAGAAAGCGGATTTCCAGTTTTTCCGCCTCGTTCCGGATCGCCTCCTCATTGACCAGCATCATCGGCACCACAACCAGGGTGCGAAAGGCATCGGGAATCCCCGTCTCCTCGAAATCCATCTTGGCCAGCGGCCGGGTCGGCAGCAGGCGCGTGAGCAGGTAATTGACTATTTCAATCGCCACCTGACTGACCGGAATCAGCAGGAGCACACCCGCGACAATACCAAGGACAGGCGATGACCCGACCCGTGCCAGGACGAGGAGCAACACCACCAGCAAGGAGGTGATCGCGCCGATGGCCAGGAGATAGACGCTGGTGTGATGGCGGAATATCCATTGCAGGAGGCGATACGCAGTTTTCTCGCGGCAGGCGAGCAGCCGGGCCAGTGTTGCCCTTCCCTCCCCGACCAGCCAGGCACCGACATGCTTCTGCCGCGCATCGGTTGTTGATGCCCCCCCTGCGGCTGTTGCCAGGGCGATGGCCCGTTCCGCGACCTGCACTTCAGACTGCTTGGCAGCGTGGGCGAGTTCTTCTATGGCTCGACGGCAGCGGTCACGGGTGGCAAAATCCATGCTGGGGTAGATCCCTGCAGGATCGAGGCGCAACAACTGCTCCACCCGGCTGAGTTGTTCGAAGATCTCCCGCCAATCCAGCTGGCCAAGCTGACGCAGGCTGGTAAATGCGTTGCCGCAGGACAACTGATCCCTGGTTTGCCGGTTCTGGTCCTGCAGGTTGAGTTCAAACATGGGGGTTTTGAGCGTGCGTTCCAACCAGCTCTGCACTGGGGAAAGGGCGGCCGCTTCGTCGTAGAGCAGGCTGACCAGCTGCACCCCGAAATAGGCACTGGGATAAGGCTCTGCCTGGGCAAGTTCCGCCAGGATGGCAAACAATTGGTTGGCATCACGGCGATTGGCAGCTATCAGCCGATTGGCCCAAAAGTCGGCCAATTGCCGTTCACGCAGGTCTGCCAGGGCAATAACGGCCAGGCTCTGGATGCTTTCGATAAGCGCGAGACGCATCATCTGGGGGACAGCCCAGAGTTCGCCGCTGCTCAGGGTGCGGACCGATTGATAGGCCTCGATAAACGCCAGGATATTCTCCCTATCCAGACGCATCTCCGTGTGGGCGACGAGGTCCTTGGCCAACCCGTAGATGCAGGGCAGTCCATGGTAGGGATCAGTGGCGAGGACAGGCAACTGCCGATAAAATTGACGGGGAAGATTGAGCAGAATATCACGGGCGTTGCCATCCAGGATATACTCGTTATCGAGGATCCAATCAGCGGCAGCCGTGGTTTTTTGCTCCAAATTGCTGGCTGCGGTGAGATCGGCACAGACCTGACGAATCCATTGCCGCGACTGTTTGAGGCGACCCAGCAGTTCGGTGGTGTGCTGTGGGTTGGGATCCACCCGCTGCTCGCCGGCGTGGCGCTGGGCGTGTTCAAGAATCTGTGCGGGTGAAAGCTTGATTGTGCCAGAACGCTCTTGTACCCGCCGCTCAAACTTAGGGTGCAGGACGAACAGTGCCGGAGGCGTATCCCCGATTTCCCGAAGTATGACCACCGGACGCTGCAAGAAGGCAACCGGTGCTCGCAGGATGAGGACCGTCTCCCCGGCCAGGAGCCAGCGGCTATGGTCGCGAATGTCGACAGCATCAACAGCCAACCGGGAACCTCGGAACCAGAGAAAAGCCATCACCATACCGACAGCGGCTGCAGCCAAAATCGAAGACGGAGTGGCTGCATTGTTCCAAACCGGAAAGACCGCCATCCCGTACAGGAGGAAAGAAAACAGGCCGACAATCCCCCCACACAGGCAACCTACCAAGAGTACTTTCAGGGCAAGACGCCAGATTAAGGGATTGCTGACATGAACAACTCCGCCAAAATCCTTATGCACCAGGATGGCACGGGTGAAACCCTGCTGCTTGAGGCTCTGGAGCGCTTCCCGGGCTTGATCGTGTTGTGCGAAATAACCAATGAGGATGCCAACGCCCAATTTCTCGTCCTTTGTTCAATTAATAGGGTCAGAGTATCCGGCCATGGCGAAGCACGCATGCCGAAGGAATCTCAGGAAGGAACGAATGAACCGTTCCGGATAATGTGACAGATAAAGGGGGGACGGATATGCACTTTCCTGAACAAGGAAAATTGGAATTCTTCAGATTTACAGGAAAAGGTCAGTACTATTATATATCTATTTATAAAATAGTATTCATTATTTTTACAAATACAATTGGCTAAATGCACCAGTGCCCGGTTAGGGGCTTGCATGTGCTCTTTTCATTAGCTTGCGGAGTTTTTTGTTCAGTCGTTGCTGGAAATCATAACAATACATAGGCTCCGATTTCATTGTCACCATGGAAATCGGTACGACCCTCTGCACAATTTTTTTTGACCCCAATGGAAGAAAAGATGGGTTGGGGTGGTCTTCCCGTGACATTTACCGATAAATATCGGAAAATAAATCACGAAAAATACGCGTCCAGCGGCTGAACACTGGTTGGCTGCTCTTCCGTAAACAAAGCTGCAGTTTTCCCCTTGCCACAGATTCATTCTATTCAAGGAGATGCCATGACTGGTCTTAAAAAAATCAGTACCTTCTCACTCAACGTACTTGTCTATCTTTTTGTTGCAGTGGTTTTTTTGCAAGTTGCCAGAGTACCGATGTGTCGGGCATCCGACCAGGCAGGGGGTACTTTCATGTTTATCCTGGACGCCTCCGGCAGCATGGCCGCTAAGATCCAGGGGAAACCAAAAATTGACGTCGCCAAAGAGGTTCTTTCCAACCTCATCAAAGATCTTCCGGAAACGACCAACGTAGGCCTGGTGGCTTATGGCCATCGGCAAAAAGGCGATTGCAATGATGTGGAGGAACTGGCTCCCATAGCACCGGTGAACAAGACCTCGTTGATCAATCAAATCTCTAGCCTCCATCCCAAGGGTATGACCCCTCTGACCTATTCGATCCAGCAAGTTGCCGAGGGATTGAAAGGCAAGGCCGCGGCCACCACCATCATTCTGGTTAGTGACGGAGAAGAAACCTGCAAAGGCGATCCATGCGCGGTGGTCCGGGAGCTGAAAGCTGCCGGGGCAAAATTTGTGCTGCATGTCATCGGCTTTGACGTCGGCGAAAAAGAGAAAAAGCAGCTGAACTGTATCGCCAAGGCTGGCGACGGTTTCTATTTTACCGCCAGAAATGCGGGGGAACTCAAACTTGCCGCCAAACAGGCGGTAGAAAAAAAAGAACCACCCAAGAGCACCTTAACAGTCAAAGCAGTCAGGAACGGCAAGCCTTTGCAGGCGCGCTATGAGCTTTTCAAGACCAATGAAGAGACGGCAAAGCAGGGGGAGAAGGTCGGCGTAGGTATGACGGAGAAGGGTGGTACGACGCTCACCCTGCCTCCCGGCACCTATGGCCTGGTGGTTGAAAACACGGAAGACACCCTCAAGCCGACCGTGACTTTTGAGGGGATAGCCATAGGACTAGGGGAAAACGTTGAGAAAATCGCCGAATTTTCCGGTGGCGCCTTGATGGTCAAGGCCCTCAGAAACGGGGTGTCTGTCAATGCCTCCTGTTCCATCTACAAGGCAGACGGCGATCAAGAGAAGGGCAAGGAAAGAATTACGGTGGGGGCAACAGATGGCAAAGGCAAAGAGTTCAAGCTCGCACCTGGCGGTTATGAGGTCATTATTGAAGATCTCGAAGATGCCAACCGGCCCTCGTTAACTTTCCAGGGAGTGCAAGTTGAGGCGGGAAAAACCGTGGAAAAAGTGGCTGAATTTTCCGGCGGAAGCTTGATCGTCAAAGCGTTGAAAAACGGTAAGCCCTTCCAGGCCTTCTGCATCGTTTACAAGACCAACGAAGACGAGGATAAAGAGAAAGAAAAAGCCGCAGAGGCGCGGATAGAGCTTGAGGGCACACAATTCAAATTCACGCCGGGCGCCTATGATGTGGTTGTCGTTAATCAGGAAGATGCGACCAAGGCGACGGTGAGTTTCCAAGGCGTTGCCATTGAAGCTGGAAAGATCATCGAGAAAACAGCCGACTTCTCCGGAGGCGGGCTGAAGGTCAACGCCCTGCGCAACGGCAAGCCGTTCTCGGCAGAATTAGTAGTCTATAAAGCAACCCAGGATGGCGACCAGAAAAAAGAACGGGTCGTGGGCGACTGGACCGGGACCGAAGGCAAAACCGTCAAGCTTCCCCCAGGTGTCTATGATCTCATAGTAAAAAACCACGAAGATGCGGGCAAACCTGAACTAGCCTTTCCCGGCATCACGGTTGAAATGGGCAAGACCGTCGAGAAAACCGCCGATTTCACCGGTGGCGCGCTGAAGGTCAGCGCCCTGCGCAACGGCAAGCCCTTCTCGGCAGAGTTGGTGGTCTTTAAAGCCAGCCAAGATGGCGACCAGAAAAAAGAACGGATTCTCGGAGACTGGACCGGGACCGAAGGCAAAACAGTCAAGCTCCCCCTGGGTGTCTATGATCTGACGGTTAGAAACCATGAAGATGCGGGCAAGCCTGAATTAGCCTTTCCCGCTATCACAGTGGAAGCAGGCAAGACCGCCGAAAAAACCGCCGATTTCACCGGTGGCGCGCTGAAGGTCAGCGCCCTGCGCAACGGCAAGCCCTTCTCGGCAGAGTTGGTGGTCTTTAAAGCCAGCCAAGATGGCGACCAGAAAAAAGAACGGATTCTCG